>Ga0326728_10001994_pt1 | contig 69581 bp, 63 predicted proteins | sample MB3enrmetagenome_FD_207602 | JGI IMG/M metagenome (GOLD analysis project Ga0326728, IMG submission 207602) | Lab enriched peat soil microbial communities from McLean, Ithaca, NY, United States - MB31MN | ecosystem: Environmental > Terrestrial > Soil > Wetlands > Peat | place: USA: New York... | reverse complement strand
CGATTCCCACATCCCCTCCGCCCCGGCTGCGACTGCTAATCTGACTCAAAATCAAACCCGAAAGGACTTTCCCCACTTCGCCTGACCTTCACTCCTTCAGGCTCATCCTTCGATTGGAAAAGACTGACCGGCTTTTTGAGAACTCTTACCGCTTGCGCAGGTAGGTCCGCGACATGCGGTCGTGCCAGGTGAGGCGGTTGTCGTCAAAGAGGGCCCATACCAGTCCCAGGCCGAGGGGCAAAACGGACAGGACCAGGGCCATCAGACGCCTGCAGCGTTGTGCGCGGCTGGGATTGAAGCCGTCGAGGGTGCAGAGCCCGATGCCTGCGTATCTCATGCCCAGCGTTGCCCGAGCAAAGGTGAAAAAAAATGCCTGATAAGCGGCGCCGATGGCCAGGCAAGCCAGCGCTGCGCCCAGTTCCACGGAGCGCGGGCCGGGGAGATCCTTTGTATTGACCACAACCAGCATGGCAGCCGCCAGAAAGGCTGCGGCGATGAGGGCGCAGTCGACCACGATGGCCAGCAGACGCCGGCTCAGGGGCGCCAGTTCCACAGCGGCAGCGGCCGATGCCTGGGGCGCGGGTTTTTCGACGATCTGCTCTTGAGGCTGCGCATTCACCAAGATGTCCGGCAACTCCGGGCACATCCAGTCCGGTGCGGCCGGCACGTCCACGACGGCCGCCGCGGGCTCGGTGGAGATGGCTGCGGAATCCACCTCGAAGATGCTCAGTTGCGACGCGGATTTCGACCTGGCCAGCGGCCCCTCGGCGAGCCGCGGACGCACTTTGCGCGTAGCGACCATCTCGCGCGGGAACTGAATGAGGTTGGCATAGATGGGTTGGGCCGGCTCGACGGAGTAAACATCGTCAACACCCGGATTCGCCGGGAAGGGCGAGTCAAGAAAGGGTAAATCCGGGAAGGGAGAATTTGGCTCACGCCAGTCTACGGCGCGGGCTTCAGAGATAGCGGTGCGATGGTTAAGGGCAAACGCGGAATCGACCGGTCGGGCTGGCAGGTCGGGCTCCCATCGAGGGGTAAACAATGGGGCCTCTGGTAACGAGACTTCTTGAGCATGGAAGGGCTCGATGGCATTTTTGGGCGCTGGCGCCAGGACCGGTCCGACCGGCCCGGCGCGGCGCTCTTTGGGGCGCTCCGGCTGGAATTGCGGCTCCCATAATGTTTCGGCGGCCGGTTCGGCGGATGAGACAGCCTCTAGCCCCTCGAGGACCAATTGGGCGGCGGCCTGCGCCTCCTGAGCGGCCCTGGAAGCCGCTTTCGCAGCGCGCACCGCAGCGCGAGCCTCATCGGCCAGCACTGCGTGGTAGCTGGGAGCATGGGCGAACCGCTCGGCCACCCGCGCGGCGGCCTGCGCGGCGCGGCCGGTGGGGGCTTGCCGGCTTTCTGAAGACAACGAGGTTCCGTTGGCCGGCGCCGTCTTGCTCCGCATATGGGCGGCGACACGTCGATTGACTTCCTGCTTCCATGTGGGGAAAAGAACTGCCGTATTTGCCGATGTGCTCAAAGCTCCTGTAACCCTCCCAATGCGGCGGAGTCGGCTTGCGAAGCCTGCGCCGCTGAGTTCGCCCGCAGAGAAGCCCGCTGCGCAATCGGGACAACGCGGACGTTGCCATCTGAACCAAGGAGAGACGATCACGGAGAAGAGCGGGCGCGACCAGGGATTCGGAACCCCAAGACCGTGAAGTCGACCCAGCTTGTCGAGTTGCCAGGGTAGCGTGAAGCACATCCCATATCCCGCAGCCGGCTTTGCTATGCTGGGCCTTACACCGGTCTTGGTATTGGGATGCGACGTCGTTACTTAGTATGTATCACGCTGCTGAGCGTCTGTCATTTGCGACTGGGCGCACAGGCGCCACAAGTGTTAACCAATGCGGTACCCTCGGTGCAGGCCGCGGGGAGCGGCGGCGGCCAGAGCGCTGGCGCCCCGGCTCCTACCGCTTTGCCCGACGATCCCGGCCAGGAGATTGTGCCCGTGGCGGAGCCGGAGCCAGAGCCCGCAACGGGAACGCCCGTCGAGTGGGAGGCGAAGCATCAGGAGTGGTCCAACGATACTTTGACGCTCACCGGCGACGTGGTGGGTCACTACCGCGATTATGTGATTCGCGCCGACAAAGTGGTCTATAACCGGTCGACCACCGAGGTGGAAGCTGACGGCCATCTGCAGATCACCGGCGGGCCCAACGACGTGCTCATCAATGCTACCCACGGCGACATGCGGCTGAACATGCACGCGGCGCGCTACTACAACGTAAACGGCTCGCAGGGCGTGCGCGCAATGGGTCACACGGTGGTGTACACGACGACGACCCCGCTGCTCTTCTCGGGCCGCGTGCTGCTCGAGACGGGCGAGGGCAAATACCGGATGATTGACGGCTCGATCACCAACTGCCGGCTGCCTCACCCCGACTGGCGGATTATCGCGCACTCCATCAACCTAGCCAACGACAAGGCATCGACGTCGAACGCGTTCTTCGAGTTTCTTGGGCTTCCCATCTTTTACTTGCCCTATCTGCACCATCGGGCCAACGATACGGGGCGTGAGAGCGGGCTGCTGACGCCGGTAATCAGCAACGGATCTTCGATTCGCGGATACACGTTTGGCGAACAAGTGTACTGGGCGATCAACCGCAGCATGGATATGGTGATCGGCTCGGAGTATTACAGCAAGCGCGGCTGGGCGCCGAATGGCGACTTCCGCTACAAAGGCCCGGGACTCGACCGCCTGATCGCGCGCTGGAATGCGCTTCTGGACCGCGGCATCGAGGAGGAAGTGGGCAACACGCTTGCGAGTGCAGCCGCCAAGCCCTCCGACACGATTCCCGGCCCGACCGGCTACGAACTGGTGAACCAGGGCGGAGTGGACGTGACGGTGCTGGGGCGCAAGGACCTTTCGCCCAGCACCCGCATCTCCGGCGCCATTGAATACCTGTCGAGTTACGTCTACCGGCTGGTGTTCGACGACAGCTACTCACAGGCCATCAGCTCCCAGGTTGCAAGCGACGTGGTGCTGACGCACAACCACAATGGAATCGTTCCGTCGATCTGGCTAGACCGCTTCGAATCTTTTGCCAGCACCACGAACGGCGACGAAGTGAAGATTCTGCGCCTGCCTCTGGCCCGCTACGACGTGTTGAACCGGCCGCTCGGGAACTCGCTGCTTTACTGGGGCCTGGGATCGTCGGCGGGCTACCTTAACCGCTCCGAGCCTTTTTTCCACTCCCGCAACGTAGGGCGGTTGGACGTCTATCCGCATCTTTCCATGCCGTTCACGATAGGGGGCTGGAGTTTCTATCCTGAGGTTGCTGTGCGCGATACCGCCTACACCATCAGCCAGACGCCTCAACTTACGGGCCCCTACGTGGTTCCAAGGATCAGCCACTCCCCGCTCAACCGCTCGGACCTTGAAGGTTCGATCGACATCAGGCCGCCGGCTTTGGAGCGCGACTACGAGCTTCCCCTCTGGCGCCGTGAGCTGCGCCACGTGATCGAGCCTGAGTTGAACTACCGATTTGTGGGCGGGATTGGCGCGAACGCCCGCGACGTGCTTCTGTTCGATACCACGGACATCGCCACGAATGTGAATGAAGCCGGCTTTTCGCTGACGCAACGGTTTTATCTGCGGCCCACCGGAGAGCGGCCCTGCGCCACGGACGGCGCGGAGAATGGGGACAATGGGGATGCGGCAGCGAAGACCTGCCCGGAGGCGCCTCGCGAGTGGGCGAGCTGGCAGATTGCGCAGGAGTATTTTATCGATCCGAACTTTGGCGGCGCACTCATTCCCGGCCGGCGCAACGTCTTCGACGCGACGCTGGATTTGATGGCTGCGACTTTTCTCACGTCGGCGCGCAACGTTGCGCCGATCACTTCGCGCATCCGTTTCGACGCCATCGACAACCTGCGCATCCAGTGGGACCTGGACTACGACACCGTACGCGGGCAAGTCGCCGCGAACAATCTGTTCGCGGGCTACAGCTTTGGCCGCACCACGCTGGGCATCGGCCACGCGCTGCTGAACGCCGTGGACGAAACTGCCAGCAGCAGCAACAGCATCGCTACGACCATCAGGAGCCAGCAGTTGCAGCCGTTCCTGGAGTTCGGCAAGCCGAGCGGCAATGGATTCAACCTGGCGTTCAACGGCGGCTACGACTTCGTAGCGCACGATTTGCAATATGGAGGCGTGCAGGCGGTCTACAACTGGAACTGCTGCGGGCTTACGCTCGGTTACCGGCGTTTTGAGCTGGGCACGGTGGGCACGACCGGCCGCAACGAGACGCAGTGGCTCTACAGCTTTACTCTGGCGAACTTTGGGGGCGTGGGCGACATCCGGCGCAGCAACTCGGTTTTCCGGGATCCCGCGCTGCCGCCGGCGTATTAAGAACAGGGAACAAGGATTAAGGACCAGTTTTCCGCAGTCAGTCTGCAAGGCCGCCGCAGGCAACTCGATCCTGCTTGCTTTTTGCCACTCCCGGCGTCCATCGATTACAGGCAGATGAATCGATGCGCACGGAGGGCTGCAAAGCGCCTCGCTGGGTTATTCTTTCCTGAGAGGAAATCACGTTGAAGCGTTTTCGTCTTTTGGCCGGACTCCTGGTTCTCGGCCTGACCGTGGGCTGCAAGGCCCAAAACATTCCGCCTTCGGGGCCCGACTCCGCGCTCGACCGCCGCATTGATGTGCTGGTTCGCTCACAATTCGGTCTCCCTCCCGATTACGATTTGAACATTGGCGCCCGAAGCCCGAGTCAATTCACGGGCTATGAGACCCTGCCCATTACGCTCACGCACGATTCCAAGTCGCAGGTCATCAACTTTTTGATTTCGACCGATAGCACCAAGCTGGTTCATTTGGATACCTTCGATTTGACGAAAGACCCCGCCGACGCCATTCCCATCGCCGGGCGCCCCATGCGCGGCAACCCGGCCGCCAAGGTTACGGTGATCAACTTCGACGACCTGGAATGTCCTTACTGCGCGATGATGCACCAGGAACTGTTTCCAGGTACGCTCGCCCATTACAAGGACCTCGTGCGGTTCGTGTACAAGGACGATCCGATCCCCGAGCTGCACCCTTGGGCGATGCACGCAGCCGTGGACGCCAACTGCCTTGCCGCGCAGAGCGGCCAGGTTTATTGGACCTACGTGGATTACCTCCACGCTCACGGGCAGGAAATTACGGGCCAGGACCACGACGCGGCCAAGAGCTTTGCCGCGCTGGACCGGATTGCGCGCCAGGAAGCCACGCTGGGCAGGCTCGATCAAACCAGCCTCGACGCCTGCCTTGCGAAGCAGGACGAAACGGTGGTGCAAGCCTCGACGGACCTGGCGGCAAAGTTGGGGATTGAGGGAACGCCGCAGGTTTATGTGAACGGCGAGCGGGTGAACTCCGGCGCTGTCTCTCAGAATGAGCTTTGGATCGTGATTGACCGCGCCTTGCGCGCCGAGGGCGAACAACCTCCGGCCACGCCGCATGCGGCAGCGGCTTCGCCCGACGCGGCCGGACAGAGCGGCCCCAGCAAATAACGCGCAGGGGACTATCCCCGCGCCGGTTTCGGGATTTATCCTTGAATGCCTGGGGTTCTGCGAAATCCCGCAGGAGAGATCAGCTTGCAAGTCTCATCGATTTTTAGTTCGCGTTCCCGTTTTGTCTTGGTTCTTCTATGCGGCAGTGCCCTTTTTCCCGCATTATCCGGCTGCCACCGTTCGCCTTCTTCGGATGTGGTGGCCTCCGTCAACGGCAAGGAGATCCTGCGTGCCGATCTCGAAAAAAAATATCAGGCTAGCGTGGAAGCCGGCGCACAACCGCCTTCGCCCCAGGAAGCCGACATTCGGCGGTTGAGCGTGCTGCACCAGATGATTCAAGAAGAGATCCTGCAGCAACAAGCAGCCAAGCAGAACCTTACCGCGAGCGACGAGGATGTGAACGCGAAGCTGACAGAGCTCAAGGCGCCCTACACGCAGGATCAGTTCCTGAATTTGCTCAAGCAGCGCAACATGTCACTGGACGACTTGAAGCGGGACATTCGCGGGCAGTTGACCGAGACCAAGCTGATCAACAAAGAGATCGAGTCGAAGATCAACATTACCGACGCGGAGATTGCCACTTATTATTCCGCGCACAAGGCGGAGTTCGACCTGATTGAGCCGCAATACCACCTGGCGCAGATTGTGGTGACGAACATGCCCGCGCAGCAGGGCGGCAATATGCAGAACAAGGCCTCGGGCGATGCCGATCCGAAGAAGAAGATCGACGCTCTGTACAGCCGGCTGGAAAGCGGCCAGGATTTCGCGTCGGTTGCGGCGCAGTTCTCAGAGGATCCGAACACCGCGTCGATGGGCGGGGATATGGGATTTGCCCGGGAATCGCAGCTCAAGACCGATCCGGCTGTATACGACGCGATCGGCAAGCTCAAGCCGGACCAGTTCACCGACCCACTGCCGATCTACGACTCAGGACCGGGACACAAGATCGCCGGCTACGCAATCTACAAGCTGATTGCGCGCGATCCTGCCGGGCAGCGGGATTTGAACGATCCGCGCGTGCGGCAGGCTATCCACCAATTGCTTCATGAGAATGACAAGCAACTGCTGCAGAATGCGTACCTCGAGATGCTGCTGGATGAAGCCCGGGTACGCAATTATCTCGCCGAGCAGATTCTGAAGCAGGGCGCGCAGTAGGGCGCGTTTGCAGGGCAATGTTTAGAACTTCTCTTCGATCCTTGCGCCGGACTGCCGGATGGTCTTGTCCGGGGCGGCGGTTGCATTCCCATCCACGTCGTGACCGGCGGAAACAATCTCCACATTGAATGTCTGCTGGGCGCTTTGCCCATATAGCTGTACGGTGCACCTCAGGGCCGCGCCGTGGCGTGGATACGGTCAGGCTTGAACACTGCACGCTCCTGAAAAGGAAAGAAAATGAGGTGAAAAGGAAAACGGCCTCCGCTCTAGGCAGAGGCCATTCGTTGTTTCGCGATGGTGCGCAAGGGCTAGTGCATTTGACCGGAATCGTCCAAGGTGATTCCGCCCGGTCCCTGGTTCTTCTTGGCTTCGTTGCTCTTGCGTGTGCCCATGGCTTTCGCCGTCCAGTCCTGGGCCAGCGCCATATCCTCGTCGACCGCTTTGGTGTTGCCGTAGTCCACGTCTGCCTTGTTGCGGTAGATGAGATTCAAGTACTGCATGGCGTCATTGTAAGTGGGATTAATGTTCACGGCCATGGTGAGATAATTGAGGCCTTCCTCGACCAGCGCCGCGTTCTCCTTGGCCAACGGCTCCATGACCTTCTTGGGAGCCTTCACATTTCCCTTGCCGTCGTCGTTGAGGCCGGCGGCCTCCAGCGCGTTCAACACGTTCTGGTGCGCCATTGTCCAGTCGATCACGCCGATGGTATAGGCCGCCTCTGGATCCTTGGGATCCTCCGCGAGAACCTTCTTCTGCCATGCTTTGGCATTGTCCAAGTCCTTGATGCTGAAATAAATCGACGCGACCTGCTTCATGCTGTTGATATCGTGAGGATTCTTGTCCAAGAGCTCTTTGAAAATCGTGAGGGCCTGATTGGCGACCCTCAGGTTCTCGGGTGTCGTTACCCCCGGCACAACATTCTGGGCCAGCGCCGTGGCTAGGTAGGTCTTTGCCATTGGCAGGGTCGGATCGAGCTCCGTTGCCTTCCGGAAACACTCGATCGCCACCTCGTAGTGAGCGGCCTTGTAAGCCTCCACTCCTCTGTTCAACTGGTCGCGAGCTTCAAGCCGGGCGCACCCGCTCATGGAAAGCACCATGCCGGTTAAAGTAACCGCGAGTGCACAAAAACGTGCAGGTCCATTCATGTTCGTATCCTTTTCCTTCAGGCATAGGCCTCCGGCCCGCGCCTGGAATGCTCTGTAACTGGCCGCCGGCGGGAGATACCGCAACCAGAGCAGAAAAATTGTACTCTTTCCCGCATCCGGATCAAGTGCTTCCGGATACGGCCGACCTACTGGCCAGCCTGAATCTTGGGCGTCATCAACCCGATGTGATCCACGTTGGCGGCCCTGCCAATATCGATGACGTCGGCGATGTAGCTGAAGTTCACGTCGTCGTCGCCCTTGACGAACATCACGCGCTCGGCGCGATTGGCATAGATATCGGTCAGCATCGACAGTAAATCGGCATGCGTCACGTCGGTCTCGTTGATCTTGTACGCCGGGGCCTGGTGCGGGCCGGTATAGAGAACCTGAACCACGATGGTGCGGTCGTTGGGCTGTTGCTGCTGTTGTTGCGGATTCTTGGGCGGCTGGGGAACCAGCGCATCCAGGCCCTTGGGGGTCACCGGCACGATGACCATGAAGATGATCAACAACACCAAGAGAATGTCAATCATCGGGGTGATATTGATCTCGGACATCGAACCAGCCGACGATCCCATAGACATTGCCATAACTTAAACTCCTCGTTTCCTGAGAATCGTTTAGAGACAATCCCGCCGCCGTTTTACTCGCCGCCGGAGAGTTCGCCTCCGCGCACCTGCACTAACAGGCCAACTTCCTTCACGCCAGCCGTGCGCACGTCGTCGATGGCGTCTTCAACCGCCCTGTACTGCGCGCGCGCATCCGCGCGGACAAAGACGGTCTTCTCGGTCTTGTCGGCCAGCTTATCGCGCACCAATTCGCCGAGCTGGCTGGAGGGAGTGACAATATTCTGGCCGAGATAGACTGCGCCATCGCGCGTGACAGCGACGACAATCGCGTCGTCCTTGTCAGCGTCCGGCATGGCAACTGCGTTGTCCACCTTGGCCATATCGATCTGGACCTTGTGCAGCAACATGGGAGTGATGACCATGAAGATGATGAGCAGCACCAGCATCACGTCGACCATGGGGGTGACATTGATGTTGGCGTTAACCCTACTGCCTTCGTCGCGAACCAAAATTCCCATTGTGTGGGCTCCGTACGTTTAATTTTTTTGCCGGATCCGGTCCGGCCTTGCTGGAATTCAAGCAACCCGCGCGAGGACCGAATTGCCGGGAAGGAGGGATTGCTCTCTCCCGCCCGGCGAATCTCTTCTCGCTCGAGCCGGCAGCCGCTTCGCTTAACGCTTGTGGCTCTGCTTGACGAAGTAGTCCACCAGTTCGCTCGAGGAATTATCCATCTCCACGTCGAAAACCTCGACACGTCCGGTGAAATAGTTGAACGCCATGACGGCGGGAATGGCCACGAGCAAGCCGAACGCCGTGGTGACCAGAGCCTCAGAGATGCCGCCCGCAACCGCGCCGATGCCCGAGGTCTTCTGGGTGGCGATGGCGTCGAAAGCGTGCAGAATTCCGACCACGGTGCCGAACAGGCCGACGAACGGAGCCGTGGCGCCGATGGTGGCCAGAACTGCCAGGCCCCTCTTCAGCTTGGCGTGCACGATGGCCTCGGCCCTCTCCAGGGCGCGGCCCGCACTGGCGATGGATTCCTCGGTCGCCTGTCCGGCCGACGCGCGGAACTCCTGCAAACCGGCCGTGACCACTTCAGCTAGGTGCGACTTCTTGCTGCGGTCGGCGATCTTGATGGCTTCTTCCAGCTTGCTTTCCTTCAGGGCGCCAGCCACCTTGGGCGCGAACTCGCGCGATTGCTTGCGGGCGGCGGTGAAGTACAGGTAGCGGTCGATCATGACGGCCAGCGACCAGACCGACTCAGTAAAGAGGATGATAGCTACGGTGCGAGCCATCCATGCCATGTGCTCCCAAAGGGCCATGGGACCGAAGCCGACTGTCTGGGTCTCCTCTTGGAACAGGGCTAGACTGTTAACTGCGTGCGAAGCGAAATGCGAGAACTGAGCGAGAATCACTGAATCGTTCCTCCTAAGGAGATTCTTGTGTACTGAAATGAACCCGCGTTGGCGGGTGGTGCAAGGGAATGCGGTTCTTTCGGGATTCGCATTCGGGTCAAAAAGCAATGCTCCCTGCCAAAGAAGCGGCTGGGAGCCGGAGTTTGCATTACCCACCCAGGGTGAAGATTACGTTGACGGTAGTATCAACCTCCACCGGCTCATTGTTGAGCAGGTATGGCCTGTAGCGCCAGGTCCTGACGGCGTCCATGGCCGCCTGCTGCAACATTGCCGGTCCACTGACAACGTGAAGATTTTCGATCGTTCCCTGCTTGGAGATGGTCGCCTGCAGCACCACCGTCCCGGAGACGCGGGCCGCCTTGGCAATGGGCGGATAGGTCGGGACGGTCTTCTGGATCAACAAACCCACGGCCACGCCGGCTGAAATATTGACTTTCTTGGGCGCCGCTGCGTTCACCTTGGGGCCCGTGTTTCCGAAGAAGTTGCCCATGGCGCCGGAACCGCCGCCCATGCCTTCCATGCCGGCCACGCCAAAGCTGGAAGCCGCCGTTTCCTTCTCGGAAACCATGTTAATGTTGTGCGGAATCCGCGTTGGCGCCGTGAGCTGATTATTCATCATCTCCGACTCCACGTGGACCACTTTAACTTCAGGCGGTGGTGGTGGCAGAGGGGGCGGAGGCGGAGGGGGCAAAAACAGAAGCGTCTGCATCATCGCCGCGGGGAGCGCCTCAGGATAGATCAGCGGAACCAGAATCAAAGCAATGAGGATCGCAGCGTCGATGGCGCCCGTGACCAGCATCCAGCGACCGCTCTTGCCCTTCATCCCTTGCATGGTGTCAAAAGTCTCTAACATGGTTAGCCTCAGGATCGGGTTTGGTTACTCCTATTTTAGACACCACGGGAAGCTGAAATGTTCCCAGGGGCAAAAATAGTCGTTTTTGGAACTGATCAACCATATCAGAACTTCACACCTGCTGTAAAAGGGTGCTGCAAAACTGGTGCAAATTTCGCGTCGCTTCGGCCCCGCAGCATCCTGCCCTTTGGTTCCTGCGGCAGTACCGCTTTCTCTCGCGTTCCGGCGCTCGAAAGTCTCCCGTCCCAGTCGCTACAACGCGTTGATTCGCACTCACTCTTTGGCGGTGCTTACACTTTCGGCCGTTTCGCGGCCGGGAGCGAGACGGCTCTCCCTTTTTTTGCGCGCCACTCCTGCCAAGCCACGAGCATGGGGGCGGCCACGGCAATGGAGGAATACGTGCCAATGACAATGCCGACCACCAGGGCAAACGAGAAACCGTTCAGCACCTGGCCGCCGAAGATGAACAGCGAGAGCACGGTGATAAAAGTGAGGCCCGAGGTGAGCACGGTCCGGCTCAACGTCTGATTGATGCTGCGATTCACGAGGTCGGGCAACGACTCGCGGCGGCTCAGGCGCAGGTTCTCGCGGATGCGGTCGAAGACGACGATGGTGTCGTTCATCGAGTAGCCCACGAGGGTGAGGATGGCGGCGATGACGGTGAGCGAGATCTCGCGCCCGGTGAGCGCGAAGGCGCCCACAGTGATGAGCGTGTCGTGGAAGCAGGCGACGACCGCGGCCACGCCGTAGATCAACTGGAAGCGGAACCAAAGATAGACCAGCATGCCCGCCATGGAGTAAAGCGTGGCCAGCGTGGCCTGCTTCTCCAACTGATGACCCACTGTGGGACCGACGATGTCGACTTTCACCCCTGTTTTGGGGTCGAAGTAGTTGTTGTAGTGGGCCTGTAGCGCCGATTCGATCAACTGACGACCCGTGTCGAGGGCAGCTTCGTTGGTCTCCTCGGGCAGGCTGATGAGCACTTCGCGATTTGCTGCATCGCCGAAGGTCTGAATGCTGGCATCTTTCGCGCCCGACGCGTCAATGGCGCGGCGAATGGCGTTGATGTCAGGAGTCTTTGCAAACTGCACTTCAACCTGCGTGCCGCCGCGAAAATCCACGCCCAGCGGAACCGGGCTGCCGATGTGCGTCATGTTCCAGCTCATCTTTACGATGCCGGCCACGCTGAAGATCATGGAAAAGGCGAGGAAGTACCATTTCCATCCCAGCCAGTTCACATTGGGGCTGCGAAAAAATTCCACTGCTTTCTTCTCCTAGCTCCTAGCCTCTAGTTTCTAGCTTGTAGCCTTTTCTTGCAGGAACCACGACCCTCACTTCAACCGCAGTAGAGCTAGAAGCTAGTAGCTAGAAGCTGAAAGCTGTTCTTAGATCGACACCATCTCGCCTGGCTTCAACCTGTTCAAATGCGCCTCGAAAATGACACGCGAGACAAAGACAGCCGTGAACAGATTGGCAGCCAGACCAACGGTCAAAGTGGTGGCAAAACCTTTGACCGGGCCAGTGCCGAACATGAACAGAATAGCCGCCGAAACGATGGTGGTGACGTGCGTATCGATAATCGTGACCCAGGCGCGGGCAAAGCCCTGGTCTACAGCCGCCGATGCCGCCTTTCCGGCGCGAATCTCTTCGCGGATGCGCTCGAAGATCAGCACGTTCGAATCCACGCCCATGCCGATGGTGAGAATGACACCGGCAATGCCGGGCAAGGTGAGCGTGAGAGTAAGGCCCCCTCCGCCCGACGCGCCGGATAATGCGCTGGAGAGCCCCAGGATGCCGAGCAGGATGATCAGGTTGAAGATCAATGCCAGATCGGCGTTGATGCCCGAGCTGCGGTAATAAATGAGCATGAAGACCATGACCAGAACGACGCCGACAATCGCCGCCGTGACGCCCTCGCGAATCGAGTCGGCGCCAAGCGTCGCTCCCACGGTACTGGCCTCAATGTAGTAGAGATCGGCAGGCAGCGTGCCGGTGCTCAGCAGCTTGGAGAGCTCCATCACCTCTTCCTGGCTGAACCTGCCTTCGATCACTCCGCTGTCGCGGATGGCGCTCTTGATGACGGCATTGCTTCTGACGTGATCGCCCATCACCACAGCCATGTATTTGCCCACATTGGCGCTGGTGTAGTCCCAGAACTTGTCGCCAGCCTCGTCAGTGAGCGTAAAACTCACCTGCTGCTGGTTTGTATTCGAGTTGACAGATGGAACAGCGGAACGAAAGTCGCTGCCGGCCACGACGGGAGCGCGCTCCAGAATGAACACCGTGCCGGGATTGTTGCCGCAGGCCATCTCTCCCAGGCAGGGCACAATGTACTCGTCAGGAGGCAGCGCGCCGCCCACGCTGGCAAGGGCCGACTGCTCATCCGGGTAGCCGCTGCCATCGCCGACGATGGGGTGGATCTCAAGCCGCGCCGTGGACTTGATGACGTTCTTTACCTGGTCCAGGTCGCTGATGCCCGGCAGCTCCACCAGAATCTGGTCTGCGCCCAGGTTGTACTCCTGGATCAGGGGCTCGCTCACGCCCAGCGTATCCACGCGGTCGCGAATGGTGTCGATCGCCTCTTCGACCGTTCGCCGCTCGAGATCGTTCTCGAAGATCGGCTTCATGGTCAGAGTCCAGTTGTTGTCGGAGCCGCCGGAAACATCGAATTCGTTGGCATACTTATTGCCCTGAAGCAGGATGCTGACGGCGTTCGATTGCGCCGGCGATGTGCCCTGGATCTGAATCAACTCCGGCTTGCCCGATGTCTTGTGCGTGACCGGATCTTGCTGGAGCGGATCGGGCTTAACCACCTGGGAATAGGTCAGGTTGCCCTTTTTGAGATCCTGCCGCAGCGTTTGCTCGATGTTATCGGTTTCCGCGTCCACGGCCTGCAACACCTGCACCTGCAATATGAGGTGGGCGCCGCCCTGCAGGTCCAGGCCGAGGTGAATCCGGTTGGACATAGCGCTGAGCAAGGCCTTGCCGCTGATCCCCGAAGGGACGCCAAAGATGCCCCACAAACAGACCAGCAGGACCACAATGATGAGGGCAATTTTGTTCTTGAGATTCTTCTTCATCGTTGATTCTCTAATCCAAAACTCAAGAGGCCGGAGTCCCGTCTTCGGTGGTGACGGAGGCGATGGCGTTCTTGGCCACTTCCAATTTCAGGTTGTCGGGCGGCACGCGGATAATGATCGAGTCGTCCTTAATGGACAGGATGACGCCGCGGATGCCCCCTGCCGTGGTCACCCGGTCGCCGGACTTGATGCCCGCCAGCATGGACTGCCACTGCTTTTGCTTCTTCTGTTGGGGACGGATCATGAGCAGATAGAGCAGGGGGATAAACAGCAAAATGGGCAGCAGCATGCCGATGCCGCCACCCGCTCCTGGAGCGGCGCCAGCCGCCCACATTGCAAAACTTGTCGCCAGGTTCATCCTTCGTTCGCGTCCTTTGCTCACCTCAGGGCAGCGTTAACCGGCCTGGGGCACAGGCGCATCCGGTCATTACCGGCGGCGCCCGACGAAAAATTCGTCTCAAAATTTGTGTCCGGGAAAGGTCCAACAGGCCCAGATCACCTACGGCCCCTGGCTCTGGAAGGAGGGTTCGGTTGCGCAGGTCAGGAACGCTGAATTCACCCTGCCCGCGTGCACTTGGTAACCCTACTGCCGCCTGCTTCCTGTTCGACACAGCGTTCCTCTGGAATCCATGCAGGGGGAAAGCGGTTCGCGCTTAGCCCGTCCCGCCCTGGGTTGCCAAAAGAATACCTTGATAGATAAGAAATGTGCGGACTATACGGTGTCAAGGCGGCGGCGTGCCAAACAGGTTCGTCGGGCGGTTCCATGCGCCAGCGAGCCGCCGGCCTGCCGACTCGCTGACTGGCCGGCTTGCTACTTCGCCGGAGCCACGTCCGGCGTCTCTTCTTCGTCGCCTGAGTCTTCCACCAGCACAGCCGAGCCGGGAACGATGTCGTAGCTCACCGCATCCTTGCCTGCGGGGTGAAACGTGACGCGCAGCGGCTCGCGCTGCCAGTCGGGCGGAGCGCAGGCCGGAGCGGCTGGAGCGGGCGAAGCAGAAGGGGTGGGCGGAACAGCCGGTGCGGGTTGCGCATTTTGCGCGGCGGCGTCATAGGCCGCGAGTTTCTTGGCCAGGACCGGCTTGCGCGCGGCCACCTGCGCCACCACCGCATACAGGTTTTTTCCGCTCGGCGTCAAACCGCAGTAGGCCGCGTAGTCGCGGAACCAGCTTACCTGGCTCACGCCGGGATCGTAATCGGGCAGCTTGAGGGCGGTCACGCGGCCAGTCACGCGGTCAACCAGCAGCCAAGGGCCGCGCTGCCACACCCAGTGCTCCTGCTTGTCGCCGGGAAGCGTGTCGTTAAGCCGGATGACGCGCCGCACCACGAAGCTGCGGCCGGTTACGTCGTGCGCGTCGCCCGTGGTCCACTCTTTCATGACGCCGTCGACCAGGAGTGCGCGGATTTTGAGCGTGTCTTCGCCGGCAGTTGCGCCGGCCGGATCGCCGGCCTTGGTGTAGGACACTTTTCTCGCCGCACCGAGGACCACGGTGTGGGTTTTTCGGGTTGCGGCCTGCGCCGCCGGAGAGACGGCAAAGATCGCCGCCAGAACCAGAATTGCAATTCCAGAAATTCTGCTCATGACGCTTGCTCCCGTCGAACAACCGGAAACGAACGCGTCTAGGGAATACGGGGCATTAGCCCGTGAAAAATGCTGCAATATTAACGAGGCTTGAGCCCCCGAAGGATTATAGCCTCTAACTGAGGCTTTGCTCTACGGCTCGCGCCACCCGAAACGCCGTGCTTTCGCCTAATTGACGCGCGAGAATCTGCATTCCCACAGGCAGCCCTGCATTTGTGGCCCCGCAAGGCACAGTCACGCCGCAGATGCCGGCCAGGCTCGCGGTGACCGTGTAGATGTCGGCCAGGTACATGGCTACCGGATCGCCGGTCTTCTCGCCAATCTTGAAGGCTGGAAAGGGCGATGTGGGCGTCACGATCGCGTCGACCTCAGCGAAAGCGCGCAGAAACTCCTCGGCTAAAAGGCGGCGCACCTGCTGCGCTTTGAGGTAATAGGCGTCGTAGTAACCGGCCGACAACGCGTAGGTGCCGAGGAAGATGCGGCGCTTGACCTCGACGCCGAAGGCCTCGTCGCGAGAGTGCGAGTACATATCGGAGAGCGTCGCGGAGTGGGGCGATCGGTAGCCGTAGCGCACACCGTCAAAGCGGGCCAAATTGGCGCTGGCCTCGGCCGTGGCCACCAGATAGTAGGCGGGAACTGCGTACTTGGTGTGTGGCAGTGAGACTGCCTTCACCGTGCATCCCGCGGCTTCGAGCGCGGCGATTCCCTTTTCGATCGCTGCGCGCACCTCGGGGTCGAGGCCCTCGGCAAAGTACTCGCTTGGCACGCCGATGCGCAGGCCCGCTTTCCCCGGTTCTTTGACGGGGTTGTCGCTCTCGGCGGCGTAGTCTTCTACGGGAGCCTGCGAGCTGGTGGCGTCTTTGGGATCGTGGCCGGCGATCGCGCCCAGCATGGTTGCGGCATCGCGCACGCTGGCGGCAAAGGGCCCTACGCGGTCGAGCGACGAGGCAAAGGCGATGAGTCCGTAGCGCGAGACGCGGCCGTAGGTGGGCAGCACGCCGACCACTCCGCAAAAGCTGGCGGGCTGGCGGATGGAGCCGCCGGTATCGGACCCCAACGTGGCCACGGCCAGGTTGGCCGCCACCGCTGCGGCCGAGCCGCCGCTGGAGCCGCCGGGAACCCGCTCCGTATCGACGGGGTTGCGCACCGGGCCGTAGGCCGAGTTCTCGTTCGACGAACCCATGGCAAACTCGTCGCAGTTGATCTTGCCCAGCAGCACCGCGCCCGCGGCTTCGAGCTTTGCCACGGCGGTTGCGTCGTAAGGGGGCCGGTAGCCCTCTAAAATTTTCGAGCCGGCAGTAGCTGGAGCGCCCTGCATCACCAGCACGTCTTTGATGCCCACCGGAATGCCGGCCAGCGGAGGCAGCGGATCGCCTTTGGCCGCCAGCGCGTCAATGCGTTCGGCCTGCGCAAGCGCGCGCTCTTTGGTCAGGCTCAGATAGACATTCAACCGCGGATTCTTCTTCGCGATGCGCTCGTAGTAGCTGGCGGCGAGATCCGTGGCCTTGGTGCGGCCTGTGGAGATCTCGGCGCGCAACTCGGCCAGTGTTTTCGGCTTCTCTACAAACGTTTCCGTAGTCTTGATCTCGCCCGGCAATAGCGTCCCTCTATTTTCTGTTCCCTGTTCCCTCAGTCCCTTAGTCCTCAGTCCCTACCTTTCAATCACCTTCGGCACCTTGAAAAAGGCGCTGTTCGATTCCGGCGCCTGCCGCATTACGACGGCGCGATCGAGCGAAGGCCGCACCTGGTCGGCGCGGGACGCAGTGGCGCTGGCGGCATTCCCAGGCTCGCTCACCAACTCGCTCGCCTGCGCCATCGGCGCCACGCCCGAGGTGTCCAGCTCGTTCAGTTCGGCCACGTAGTCCAGGATGGCGTTGAGGTCGCGCAACATGCGCTCGGTCTCCTCCCCCGCCAGCTCCAGATGCGCGAGCTCGGCCACACGCTCAACGTCTGCGACGGTCACTTTGGCAGTCATTCGCTACTCATCCCCATCTCTGGCTTATCCTACGGCAAAACCAGAGAAGGTGTGCCCTATTCGGCTTTTTTGAAGGTCGCCGCTCCTTGGGGTCGCGGCGACTTAAGTGCAGCGGCTTCTTGCTACAGCATCTCTGGTTTTGCTATAGCGTCTCCGCCAGGATTCTTCGCGGACCTTGCTCTTGATTCCCGAAGATCAAGTATAGAGCGGAACCAGAGTAAGCGTATCTTTGCGTTAAGTCGTAATAGTGGCTTTTTCTTGAGGAAAAAGCCACTTGGCTGACTGCTTCCGGGATACATCTACTCTGGTTCCGCTGTAGCCGGTCACGGATTTGTTTCAGGCCGCGCAAATCGGCCGCCGCCCCGCTCGCTCAGTCGACCGTCAAGGTCACGTTAACCTGCTGCGAGATGCCGTAGGATGAGACGGTGACCGGGATCGTATACGTGCCCGTTGGCGTGCTGGAGCCGCCGCTTTGGCCGCCAGATCCGCCGGAACCTCCGCTGCTGTTGCTCAAGCCGGCGCTGACGCAACTGGTGATGCCGCCGGTCACGATCGCCAGCAGCGCGACGAGGAGCAGTATCCTGTGCCGACGCTTCCATCCGAACGGAAGCAGTAGCAGCCCGCAGGCCAGCGGCAATGCACGCCAGAAACCGGCACGGCCAAAATCCGATTGATTCGGGCCCGGTCTGTCCAGGCTCGGAGTTCCCAGGCCCGGTTTTTCAAGGCGGGCCGTCGACCCGCTGCCGGTGGAGATTTCCACCACGACATTGCCTTCAACACCGGAGCTGAGCGTTTCGCTTGTGGGGTTGAAGAGGCAAAGCGCATTGGAGGGCAGCGTTCCACAAGCGAAGCTGAATGTCCCTCTGGACCCGGCGGGCGTAATCACGAGCGTGTAGTTGGCTTGCTCGCCGCTGGTCACGGTCTTGCTGGAGGCGCCGGAAATGGCGAGGGTGAAATCGAAGCCTGTTCCCGAGAGTGCCACGGTTGCCGGCGTGACGACGGCGGAGGAGCTGACCGTTAACGTGCCGGATGCGACGCCGCCCGTGCTGGGCTGAAAGATGACCGAGGCGGTGCAGTTGCCCCCCGCTGCCAGGCTGCCGGTGCAGGTGTTTTGCGTGATGCTGAACGGCGTGGGAGCTGCTAACGAGACCGAGCCGATGGCGTAGCTGGAGGAGTTGGTGACGGTGACCGTCTGCGCGGTGCTGGACTGGCCCGCGCCGATCACGGGAAACGTGAGTTGCGACGGGTTCGTGGCCAGGCCGGAAGCAAGCTGGCCTGAGCCGTTGAGCGGCACTGAAACCGGCGTCACGCCGGTAGTGGACGAGGAGACAACGAGTGTGGCCGCGATGGCGCCGGTAGCGCCCGGCGTAAAGACGATCTGCGCCGTGCAACTGCTGCCATTCTTGAGCAAGGCTCCGCAGGTCGTCGTGGGGATGGAGTAGCTGGAGGCGGCGGCGCCGGTGACCTGGAACCCGACATTGGCCATGGGCGCTCCGCCGCTGTTGGTGATCGTGATCGTTTGCGGAGCGCTTGCCACGCCCGGCTGTTGGTTGGTGAATGTGAAACTGGCGGGATTGACGCTGAACGCTCCAGGCGCCAAACCGGTTCCGCTCAGGGATACGGTCTGCGTTTGCAGGGCATCGGTGATGGCGAGCGTGCCAGTGAGCGCGCCCGGCTGGGTGGGAGCGAAGGCCACGTTGACAGTGCCAACCGAGTGGGCGGCAATCTGCGTGGGGCTCGAGCCCGATTGCTGAAACTCGCCGCTCACCGAGACCGGGTTCGCGGGAAAGGTGAGCGGCAGATCTCCGGTATTGGTGATCGTGACCGAAAGTGCCGCGGAAACCTGGCCGTCCGCGGTCGACGGAAAGGTGAGCGACGTAGGATTGAGGATGTCGGTGGGCGCGGCCTCGCCGGTCCCGGCCAGTTCCACGGTCTGGGTGCCTGCCCCATCGGTGAAGGTGAGCAGGCCGGTCACAGCGCCGGATGCAGTGGGAGCGAAATTGACATTCACCTGGCAATCGCTGTTCGCCGCAAGGCTGGTTGTGCCGCAGGCGTTGCTGGCGATGGCGAACGGGGCGGTGATGGAGACGCTGCTGAGGGGGACTGCCGCCGCGCTGCTGTTGGCGACCGTGACCGGGAGCGGCATGGAGGTGGTTCCAACTTCCACGCCGCCGAAGCTCACGGTCGATGGTGTGAGCGTGACCACGCCGGACGCGGCGCCGGTCCCGTTCAGATCCACCGTCAGTTGACCACCGTAAACGTTGGCATAAATTGTCATCAGGCCGGTCAGCGGGCCAGTCGCCTGGGGCGTAAACATAACCGAAATGGAGCAGCTTGCTCCCGCGGCAACGGATGCATTCACGCAGTTGTCGGTCTCGCTGAAGCTGCTGCTCGTGGAAATAGACGTAGGTACGAGGGCGATGCTGCCTGTGTTTTCAAGAGTCACCGTCAGCGCGGTGCTGGTGGTGTTGAAGGCCTGACTTTGGAAGGTGAGCGAGGAGGGATTTACGGACGCGGCGGTGATCTCTGTGCCCGCGCTCCACAGCCCGGTTTGCCAGATGCCGCGGCCGTAGGTGGCCGCCACCAGCACCGGCGCGGAAGCGGTGACCGGAGCAGCGCTGAGAGCAACCACCGGGGCGTCGGGCAGGCCGTAGCCGAACACTGACCAGCAATACGACAACGCCTGCGCGCAATTTGCCACCTCGGTGGTGTAGTACACGCCGTCGTCCGTTGCGACGTAGACCGTGTTGGAGTTCTGCGGGTCCACGGCTAGGCTATTGGCCGGCGCGGCGGGCAGGTTGGCGGTAATGTCGGTCCAAGTGCTCCCTCCATTGGTCGAGCGGTACACCACCTGAATCTCCTGCTCCGCGCTCTCGATTCCCGCCACGGTTACGTACACCGTGTTGCCGGTGGGGTCGTGGGTATCGATCACGATGCTGGAGATGTCGAGGCCGTAGTAGTTGAGCGTGTGCACGTCGTTGACGACGGAGTTCTGCGTCAGGTCGGTCCATGTGGGCGATGCGCCGGAGGAGGGATTTACAATCGCGCTCAAAACATGGCCGGGCAGGTTGGATCCGTTGTTGGCGGAACCGTACATGCCGAGATAAACGATTTCGCTGCCGCTGGTGAGCGGCATGGCAGCGATGGAGCGGATGAGCGCGTCGCCGTTGCAGGCGACATCCGTCGCGCCGCTATCCAGGATGGGGCTGATGGCATTGCTTGCGCTCCAACTGCCGCCCGCAGGACCGCGCCACACGCGACAGGTTCCAATCAGCAACTGCGCGGGGTTCAGCGGGTCCACCAGAAAAGGCGCCGGCGTAGGCATGGTGTCGCCGTCGCCGCCCACATCCGCATCGGTGACCACGGGGCTGGTGCCGAAATCGGCCGGCGTGCAGGTCGCGTCTTGCGAGCACAAATAGATGGCGACTCCCGGCTCGTTGTTCACGTACCAGTTGTTGTTGTTCGTGGGGTCGATCGCCACCGGGCCGCCGTAGCCGGAAAGAATTTGAGGCCAGTCAACGGTCACGCCGCTGCTCTTCACGCCCGCGGTTCCGTTCACGCCCAGGCCGGCCATCATACCGTAGGGCGATGAAACTACCGGCGACAGGCTTACTACCTCGGCCAGCGATCCAAGGCTGCCGTTCAGGTTCTCGAAGTGGCTGGAATCCGTTGCCGAGCACGCCGCTCCGGTTTCGCCGATGGCATCGGTCGAGCGCCAGAGCCCGCTGTCGTTGCCGATAAAAACCTCCAGCGGATTGGCCGCGTTCCACGCTAGCGCGTGTTGAAATTCGCTCACCTGCGCGCTCATGCAGGTGGTGGAGTTGGTGGTGTTGCGCCACGGGCAGCCCATGGCCAGGCTGCACTTCCACAGGTCGTTGGCCCCGGCCAGCAGCAGCGTGTCCTGTTGGGATGGAACGGCGGCCAGCGTCAGGTTATAGGTTCCGTCGGCAATGGTCGCCGGTCCCTGCAGTGTGCTGGTTTCGAGCGCAGCCGTATTCCATTGGTTGGCAAACGTGATGGTGGCGTTGCTGCACGCGCTGTTGCTCAGAGCGCACGCGTCCTGCCACAACCCCTGGTCCTGGTTGTTCAGGTCCACGGTCCAGGAGAAGGTGTCGCCTGTTCGTGGATTCACCGCCAGCGCGCCGCGAAAGATAGGGCAGGAAATGGAGCCGATGCTGCCCGTATTGGCGGGACACATGAGTGTCGTGAGCCCGGAGCCGGGCTGCGCGGTCATGCGCGTCCAGTTGACGCCGTCGGCCGATTGGTAATAGCCGTGATAACGCACCGCGGCCACGAACAACTGCCGCACCGGGTTCCACACCACCGCTGTGGCGGCATTGCCGTATGACGACTGGAACGGGCTGATCGGGCCCTGCACGTCTCCGCTGGTGCTGTCGGTGATGGCGGCCAGGTGCCACGTGGCTCCGCTGTCAAAGGAGTAAAAAAGGCCCTTGTAGCTCAAGTGGGTGCGCTCGGCATCCACCAGCGTGCCTTCATAGGCCTCGGAAACCGCGGCCACTACCACCTGCGGATTCACCGTGCTCCAGGCAAAGCCCGCAAAGCCGCTGCCCACAAAGCTGTAATCCCGAGCGCTCAGGCTGTCCTCTTCGTCCACCGTTTGCGGAATCAGGCTCCACGTGTTTCCGCCGTCGGTGGAGCGCAGGATGCCGGCGCCGTAATACGAGTCGAGCACATCGTTGGGGTCGCCGGTGCCGGCCAGGATCACACCCGTCCCGCCCCGCTGCAAGGTGAGCGCGCCAATGCTGATGGAGGGGTCGACGGCTCCGCCGAGAGCGGTTACCGCGTCGGTGAGCGGCGTAAAAGCGATCAGGGACGTGTTGGCGACACCCGCGTTGTTCGCAAACCACACGCCGCCGCCGGTGGTTCCGATAAAGAGGCGGTTGCCGGTCGTGTCGGAGGGGTCGAGCGCAATCGTGGCCACGCGGCCGGAAACGAGGTTGAAATCGGGGGTTTGAACAGCCCTGGGGCCGAGAGCCGTCCAGGTTGCGTTTGTTGCCGGGCTTGTCGACGAGCCGGTTAGGCTTCGGGGTTGGGACGCTGCCGGGCTGACCAGAACGCCGTTTCGCGCGGCCTTAGCTCGCGGCGTTATGCGATGGCCCGGCGTCCATCCACGCTCGGCGAGAAAACGCTCGGCTTCACTGACGCGCGGCGGCACGCGCGGAGACTTCAGGGTTTGCTGTGGCGTTAATTTGGGTTGCGCAGCCGGTATCGGAGTCTGCGCCGAGACGGACGGACCAGGCAGGAAAAAGGCGAGCAGCCATGCGGCCAGCGCCACGCGGGCCCACGCGCCGCGGCTTGCGTGCCGCAGGCGCGCGCACTCGGTAGGACGGTCGCAATTCCCTGCCCTGCCGTCAGCAGCAAGGCTCGTGCAATTCGGATCGAAATTCGGATCGGGCGATTTCGGAACGAGCATTGGATTCGTCACGCGCATCCGGAGTCGGATTCCAGCGTCCCCTTTGATGAAAATCTTCCAATGGGGATGAGCGCGGAATCCATCGGATAACGCTCAACGAAACACGCAGCTTCCGGGAATGGAACAGTGGACCATTATAGGACAGCCTCGTCGCAGCCTGCATGTGACCGATAACACATTATTGAATCAGGCCAGGAACCGGATTGGAGCAAAGGTCTATATTGGGTTGTCCAAGTTTCCATCAAGAATCTTAAAGAAAAGGACATGGAGGAATCATGAAGAGTTCTGTGATTTGCCCGCAACAAAATCGTTTTTAATTGGACTCAAGGACTCCGGAATCGCTGATTTGGCGAGTCTTATGGACACTTGTGCTCGGAAAGGTTACAGATCGGCCATTTATTAGTCTATTCATAATAGGAGAGACGGGAGTTCGGGGCTCGGCCCGCCTTCGAGGAAAGGCTTTGCATCCTCAAAAGGGGGAAGGGGTCGAAATGAATCGCTTGGTACTGCGCCCATGGGAAAGTGCCGATCAGATTCTCCAGTGGATTGGAAGATGCGCTACCCGGCGACTGAAGAGAAGACATTCCACGCCAGAAGAGAGCACCGCCTATGCCACTATCGGCGGTGCGATTATATGCGCAGTGCTGGGCGGGGTCGCGGGCTTCGCTCTTTTTGATTCTTCGCGAAATATAGACGCGATTGACGGAACGATCTTCGGGACGATGCTAGGCTTGTGCACAGGAATCATGTTTGGCGCGTTTGTTGAGACTGTCGACCACACGATTAAGGACCTGTTGAAATCTTTGGGTTCAAAATAGCCCTCAAATCCCAAAATAATCTAAGCCCGGATCGCGGACACATTGCTGGCGCTACCAGTCGATCGGAAAACCTCACATTTTTGGTCCGGAGTTAGCGAATGCGAAAGACCGCCCTCAGGCGGCCCTGAAAGCTAGTAGCTAACAACTCGAAGCGAATAGCTGCCCTTTACCACCGCCCCCACGCGCGGCTGGTGTAATCGGCGAGCGTCATACCGATGAGCACGAGAAAGAGAAAGATGCCCGAGGCCACCGTAAGCTTGGTGAGCCTGGAACTGTACTTCACGTGCATGAAGAACAGCACCACGAGCGTCGCCTTGCAGGTGGCGATGGCCAGCGCGACGACCGGGTTCCAGAAAAGCGTGAGGCCCGAAGCGATGTGCCACTCGCCGAGATCGAAGTAAGACGCCAACACTGTCAACGCAGTGCCCAACAGCAACGCGAAGAGTATGGCCAGATACGTCTTCGGGCTGACGATGTGATGTTCGTTTTCGGCGGTTCGTGCGTGCTGTTCGCTCATATCCCTTAGTCCCTATTCCCTGTTCCCTATTCCCTAGCCCCTCGTACCTAGCCATGTCTGCTGATCAGATACAGCAGCGCAAAGAGATAGATCCAGATGATGTCGACAAAGTGCCAGTAGAGTCCGAAGTTCTCAACGAATGTCACGTGTCCTGCCGTGTAGGCCCCGGCTTTCGCGCGAACGATCATAAAGATCAGGATCCCGCAGCCAATCGCCATGTGCAGCGCATGCATACCGGTCATGGCGAAGTAGAGGAAGAAGTACTGCTCGGTTTTCTGAGCCAGGTCGTACGGCAGCGGCTGGTCGTCCGGATACTGCTTATGCACCTCCGGGTCCGAGGCGGGATCGAGAAATGCCGCGATGCTGTACTGGTGGATGCCGGGCACGTGGTGCTTCTCCCATTTTTCGTGCCACTCAATCCCCTTGATGCCAAGAAAGACAAATCCGAGCAGGAGGGTCAGGCTGAGGCAAAGGAGGAGTGTGCCCTTACGGCGCACCTCGGCGGACCACACAGCCATAGCCATGGTGAAGCTGGAGACGATGAGCACCGCAGTGTTGGCCGTGCCCCAGAAAATGCTTAGCTGGTGCGAGCCTTCCACGAACGGCCGGTAATACCAGTTGCGCATGATCAGGTAGGAGGCGAACAGGCCGCCAAAGAACATGACCTCCGTGACCAGGAAGAGCCACATGGCGAAGTTGGTGGCGTCAAACTGCTGATCGACGGATTCGAAGTGATGGCGCTGATAGGACGGATGCTCCTCGTGATGAGGATGATCCGCCTCTTCCATCGTGCGGTTGGCAATTGCGGTGCTATCCGACACTCGCCACCTCTTTCTCTTGCTGTCGTTCGAGCCACTCGTAGTCGTAGGCTTCGTGATCCATGATAGGAATCTCAGTAAAGTTCTCGGTCAGCGGCGGCGACTGCGTTTGCCACTCCAACCCGGTTGCCTGCCAGGGATTGTTGCCCGCGATGGCGCCGTACTTGAGCGACCAGGTGAGATAAAGAATCGGCAGCAGGTAGCCCACGCCCAGAATGGTTGCGCCGGCGGTGGAGAAAACATTCAGCGCCTGGAACTCGGGCGGGTAAGCGGCGTAGCGCCGCGGCATGCCCAGCGTGCCCAGGATGAACTGCGGGAAAAAGGTGAAGTTGAAGCCAATGAAGGTGACCACGGCCGCGAACTGCGAGATCTTCTCCGGGTACATGCGCCCGGTCCATTTGGGCCACCAGAAGTGGATTCCGGCCAGGAAAGCCATCAACATGCCGCCCACCATGACGAAGTGAAAGTGGGCCACGATAAAGTAGGTTTCTGTAAGGTGAATGTCGGTGCCCGTGGAACCGAGGAAAACGCCGGTCATGCCGCCGATGGTGAACAGGCCCATAAATCCGAAGGCGTAGAGCAAGGGCGTCTCAAAGGTGATGGAGCCTTTGTAGAGCGTGAAGGCCCAGTTGAAGATCTTGATGGCCGAGGGCACAGCGACGAGCATGGTGAGCAGTGAGAAGATCAGCGCCGAATAGTTTGAGATGCCCATGATGAACATGTGGTGAGCCCAGACAAAAAATGCGAAGACCGCGATGGCCACCGAGGAAAAGGCGACGGCAGTGTAGCCGAAGACGCGCTTGCGGCTGAAGGTAGAGACTACCTCACTGATGACGGCCATGCCGGGCAGAATCATGATGTAGACGGCGGGGTGGGAGTAGAACCAGAACAGGTGCTGGAATAGAAGTGGGTCGCCGCCAAATGCCGGATCAAAGACACCGATGTGAAAAATACGCTCCAAGCCAACCAAGGTCAACGTAATGGCCAGAACCGGCGTGCCTAGCACCATGAGGATCGAGGCCGCGTACATTGACCAAACGAAGAGCGGGAGCCGGAACCAGGTCATGCCGGGGCAGCGCATCTTGTGGATGGTCACGATGAAGTTGAGCCCGGTCAGGATGGAGCTGAATCCGGCCACGAAAACGCACAGAGCAGCCGAGACCACGTTCGTGTTCAGATAATGCGTGGAGAGCGGAGTAGTGAATGTCCAACCGGTGTCTACGCCGCCCGTGGACATGGTGTAGAGCATCATGAGGCCGCCGAGGACGTAGAGGTACCAGCTGAGCAGATTGATCTTGGGCAGGGCGAGGTCCTTGGCCCCGACCATCATGGGTATGACGAAATTGCCGATGGTAGCGGGCACCGACGGCACCAGGAAAAAGAAGACCATAATGAGGCCGTGCATCGAGAACACCTTGTTATAGGTGTCGGCGGCCATCAGGGAAGTTTGCGGCGTCAGCAACTCAAGCCGGATCAGGCCCGCGAGCGCGCCGCCGATAAAGAAGAAGAAGGTAATCGAGATCAGGTACAGCGTGGCGATCCGCTTGTGGTCGCTGGTCAGCAACCAGCTCAACAGGCCGTTCTCCTTGGTGATGAAGTTCATCTTGGGGATCCTGGCTGTGGCCTGATCGGGAAGACTGACGATAGTGGCAGCGCTCATGGGTTGACCCCCTTCTGCGCCGCGGGCACGTGCCCGGCTGGCGGCGCCTTTCCCCCGCTCTCCGGGGGAATTTCGGTGGTATTAAGAGTTTGCTGGACGCGATAGTCGGAATCGAGATTCTTGATGTATTCAACGAGGGCGATCACGCCCTCTTCGCTTACCTGGCCCTGGTAGGTGGGCATGATGGGCGCGTAGCCCTGCGTGATGTGTTGCGATGGGTTCAGGATCGCCTGGCGCAAATAAGCTTCGTCGGCGGTGACGGCCTGGCCGGTCGACAGCGTCAGCTTGGAGTCGTATACACCGGCCAGGCTGGGCCCACGCGCGTCGGGCCGTGTGTTGTGGCACGCGCTGCAGCTCAGGCTGGCGAAGAGCCGCTCGCCATTTTGCGCCAGCGAGTCGCCGCTGGTGGAGCTGGCCAGCCACTTCTTGAAATCGTCCGGCGTCATCACTACTACGTCGCCGATCATCTGCGAGTGGTTGGTGCCGCAGTACTGTGTGCAGAAGAGGTGATAGGTGCCGGGCGTTGTGGCCTCGAACCAGACCGTAGTGTAGCGGCCCGGAATCGCCTCGCGCTTGACGCGGAAGGCGGGGATGGAGAAGCTGTGAAAGACATCCTGCGAGATAATTGTCAACTGGACGGGCTGGCCCGTAGGCACGTGCAGCGAGTTAATCTCATGCTGCCCTCCCGGATGCTCGGCCTTCCACATCCACTGCTTGCCCACCACGTAGATATTCATGGCGTTGGCCGGCGGCGTGTAGATGCGGAAGTAAAGAAGCGCACCCCAGACGAACATGACGAGGAACAGGCCTAGCGGGATGATGGTCCATGTGGCTTCGAGCAGAGTGGAGCCTTCGATTTGCACCGCCTTCGGATGGCGCGCCTTACTATAGAAGATCGAGAAACTCACGATCAGCAGGACAACGAGGGTCAACCCGACCAGGCTCACCAGGACCATGAAGAAATAGAGCGCGTCCGACTGGGGCGCAATCTTCGACGCCTCCGGCGGAAACAGCGGGAAGCGCGCCAACCACTTTTGGAGAAACTGCCAAAGTACTGGGCTGATGTGGTCCATTCCGTTATCCGTTCACTTTCCTTGCCGTACCCAGAGTCCCTGTTCCAACCGGGCGATCGCGCTTCAAGTCGCGGCGAAACATGAGAACCATGAAACCGCCCAGAAGCACCAGCGTGAGGCCCCCCCCCAGTTGAACGACTCGCGCAATGATCAGGTCGTGTGTGTTGGCCTTGGGATCGTAGTGATAGCAATAAGTAAGAATGTTGTCCACCGGCGATCCGATGCGGTTCGAGCTGGCCTCATTCAGGCCCAGCAGCAAATCCTTGGGCGAATACTCGACCCCCATGTAGTACTGGGCCAGCTTGCCCTCCGGCGTCACAATTTGAATCGAACTGGCGTGCGCGAACTGCGTCAGCTTGCCGTCGGGGCCGGGAATCTTCACGTAGCCGAAGCCCACCGCTCTGGTGAGCGCGTCGATATTCGGCTGCGTGCCGGTGAGGAAGTGCCAGCCGTTGGCGGTCTCGGGATGCCCGTAGCGCTTGAGGTAAGTGCGCTTCTTCGCGGCGGCCAGGTCCGTGCCCTCTGTGGGATCGATGCTGACTACGACGATGTTGAAGTCTTTGCCGGGAACATACCGGACCATCTGCAGGGCGCTGGTAAGGCCGTTCAGTTCTTCCGAGCAGAGCATGGGGCACTGGTAGTAGACCAGCGCCAGAATCGCGGGACGCTTGCCGAAGTAGCTGCCCAGCGCCACCTGCTTGCCCGCGTCGTCTGTAAACGTAAGGTTGAGCGGCAACTGCGTGTTCAGGTGCTGCTCGATGCCCACGCCGTTCAGAATCGATGGCGGCTTGTCGCTGGCCGCTCCCATCTGCTTGTCGCCGTAGCTGGAAACCTGTGCGTACAGAAGCGGAGCGGCGAGCGAAAGCACAATCGCTGCGGCGGCGAGCCTGGCGCTCGCCGACTTGCTGACTCGCTGACTTGCTAACTCGCCCATCTCTCTTACCTCTGTTCTCCCCGCTGCGCTTTCACGGCTTGAGCCTGCGCCTCTTCCTGCTCAAAGGCCGTAGGCGCGAATCCGTCTGTCAGCGGCACGGCCACCGTGGGCACGTTATCGCCCGTCATCGGAGGCGCCGTTTCGACCGCCGGCGCCACGGGCAATCCCCGCTGCGCAATCAACTCCATGGCCCGCTCGATGGGAATTCTTACCTTCCCCTGCGACTGATTGACCCAACTGTAGTTGTCGAGCAGCAGAGCCTCGCGCGCGTGCAAGTCCGCCACATCCTGGTTGCCGTCGTCGGTCTGCACCCGCGGCGTGGGAAAGGTCTGCGCCAGTTCCGCGACCTTGTCCTGCAGTTCAGGGTTGGAAGGCATGTTGCCAAGCTGCCGCACGTCCACAGTCTTGGTCCACTTGGCTGTGCGGCCGTCTTCTTTGTTTATATGGGCGTTGATCACCTTGCCGATGCCGTAGCAGAGCAGCCCCGTAACCGCCACGAAGATGGCCAGCGCGGTAAGAAAGACCACGATGCCGGGGACGCCGACGTCGCTCCGCTCAAAACCCGCCGACGCGTCCACTTCGTGCTTTTCCGGTTCGTGCCCCGAGTTGGGTTCGCTATGCGTGGGCATGTTCAGGCTCCAGAATCTCCGCAACATGCGGATCGTTGACCTGCACCAGCGGCCTGGTCTTGAGGCGCGTGCAGAAATAGGCCACCCAGAAGGCGAACAAGGCCACTGGCACCGCAATGTACTCCAGGATTCCCCAACTGAAGTGCAGGTTGCGCGCGGCGTCTTTGAAGTTCGGCTCGATGAGCCAGAACATGTCGAACGCCCGGGCGAAGACCATCCACTGGCACACGCGCACCAGCCGCTTCTTGTTGCGCTTCAGGTCGCGCGACAGCAACATCGTGAACGGAATCAGCCAATGGAAAATGAAATCGAGCGTGATGATGACGCCCCAGCCGCCGCGGATGCGATCCAGGTACCAGTTGATCTCCTGCGGAAGGTTCCCCGACCAGATGATGAGGAACTGTCCGAAGGCCAGATAGATGTTGAGCATCACAAAGGCAAACGTGAGCTTGCCCAGGTCGTGCTGCTCGGTCTGGCGCAGAATGGTTTTGAACGGCTCGGCCTTGGAGAGCGAGACGGCGACGACGATAGAGAAAGCCAGCACCGCGTATCCCTGTCCCACCAGGAAGAGAAGGCCGTAGACCGTCGAAAACCATGTCGGGTCCATCGACATGACCCAGTAAATCGCGCAGACCGTCATGGTGACGGCATAGATCAAGATGCCGGGGCCGCTGATGTTCTCGAGCTTCTTGATCCAATAGGGTGTGGCGTCCGGCCCTTCGCTATCGCGCTTGAGGCCAAGCGAATTGAGCCGCCACGCGTAGAAGCCCCAGATGGCGAAGCAGAGCAGGCTCACCCAGACGAAGGCCACGGGATGGAGCATGGGGCGCTTGAAGTCGATGCAGTGGGCCTGCATCTCAGTGAGGATGCCGGATTTGAGCGCCACCGCCGTGTCGCTGACGGTTGGAAATTGCGCCCACAGGTAGAGCCTTTTCATGAAAATTGCCACGACCACCCAGTAAACGAAGACCAGCGGCAGGGTGCGGCTCATGGCTTCGAACGGCCGCCGCAACAGCAGGCCCCACTTGCCTCCGGAGCAGTACTGCACCATCAGCATGGCCAGCCCGCCCACCGTAAGACCCCAGGTGACGATGGTGCCCAGTGTCCAGGCGCGCAGCAGATGATCCCAGCCCAGGCCATCCTGCGCCTGGCCCAGAAACGCCAGAATCACGGCGATCACGGAGCAGACCACCCCGACCGTTAGCGCGCGCATCTTCCATGTGTCGACAAAGGCCGGCGCGCTTAAATCGGCGGGAAGCGTCTTGGCGTGTGTTTCGTGAGCCATTCTTGTTCGTCCTTCGTCTTTGGTGCCTCGTTCCCCTGTTCCCCTGGTCCCTGCTTTTTTGTTCCTACTTCTGCGCCGCCGGTTTGCTTAGCGGAATCTTGATGGCGGGGGGCGCCGTTTCGGCCGGAGCCATTGCCGGAGTTCCCTCGCTGGTGACTGGATTGTTCGAATACACCGCCGTCGGCGGCATGGGCCACGGTCCAGCCAATGCCTCGGACAGATTCTTTTCGCGCGCAATCTCTTTGAGGTCCCCCACGGTTATGCCGGCAGGCACGTCCTGGAGCGTGGCCGCCTGGCTTAACTGCAAGGCGCGAATATAGGCCGCGACCGCCCAGCGGTCTGCCGGAGGCAGTTGCGACGAGTAATCCGGCATGGCGCCGTAACCGTGCGTCATCACGTAAAAGTAGTGCGAGATGGGCTGCGACAGGTGCACCTGGTCGTGATAATTTGCGGCTGGTTTGAATCCGCGCTGCACAATCTCGCCCAGGCCGTTGCCCACGCGCGAGTGGCAGGGCGAGCAGTAGACGTTGAACCGCTCCTGGCCGCGCTTGAGCACTTCCATCGTCACCGGGAAAGGCATCGCGTTCAGTTCCTGCTTGTAGCCGTTGGGGCCCTGCACCACGCCGGTATAGAAGTAGCTGTCGTCGTGAAGCTGGCCGCGGGCCACGGTGTCCAGTACCTGCGGACGAGCGCCGCGATGGTCGGCAAAGAAGTCCGAGCCGCGCTGAGGTTGCATCTTCGGCTGGTCCTGCATGTCCTGGCGGCAGCCGGCCACGAGGAGCATGAGGCCGGCAAATGCTGCGAGAAGAGCTGGTCTCCCACCCTTTCGCAAAGTGCGCGAAAGGAGGGGGTACCCGCCCTGATCTCTGATCTCTGATCTCTGATCTCTGAGGAGGCGCATCAGTACTCCACCTCCACCACCGAGTTCGGCTGGAATGTCTGCAAGTAAGCCTTGGTCTCCGCCAGATCGAACTTCGGGTCCAGGGCCTCAAGGCACAGGAAGAACTTGTCCGTCGTGGCGCCGTCGCGGAAGTTGGGCGCGTTAAACAGCGGATGATAGAGCGCCGGAAGTCCACACAGCGCGAGCATCCCGAACCCTGCTGAAAGGCCGGCCCAAAGAATCGTCCACTCGTAGGTGGGCACAATGAAGGCTGGCCAGGAGTACATCGGCCGGCCCGCGATGTTGAGCGGATACGCCAGCACGGAGATCCAGACTTGCAGCGCGAACATAGCCGCGCCACCCATCAGGCCGCCGATGAGAGTGAGAAGCGGTACCTTGTTGCGATGAAAGCCGATGGCTTCGGCCGCTTCTTCCACCGGATAGGGCGTATAGCAGTCCATGCGCCGCCAGCCATCCTGGCGCGCCTGCCGCGCGGCCCGCACCAGGTCGCCCGGCGTATCGAATTCGGCCAGTAGGCCGTAGGTTCCTTCGCGGGCGGGCATCAGTCACCTACCTCCGCCGCCGCCTTAGGCTTGATCTTCGCGCCCGGCAGCAACATGCGAATTTCGTTCATGGGAATCATGGGCAGGAAACGCACAAACAGCAGGAATAGGAACACAAAGAACCCTAACGTGCCGAAGAAGGTCATGTAGTCCCACTTGGTGGCGCGGTAAGTGCCCCACGCTGAGGGCAGAAAGTCGCGGGTCAAACTGGTCACGATGATGACAAATCGCTCAAACCACATGCCCGTGTTCACCACGATGGAGATGAAGAACATGTACGCAATGTTGGTGCGCAGCTTGCGCGACCACAGCGTAGTGAGCGGAATCGCCAAGTTGAAGGTGATCAGCAACCAGTAGGACCAGCCCATGGGCCCGAAGGCGCGGTTCCAGAAGGTAAAGGCCTCCCAGTGATCGGCCGAATACCAGGCCATGAAAGCTTCCATACCGTAGCCGTAGGCCACGATAAAACCTGTCACAAGCATCACCTTTCCCATGTTGTCGATGTGGCGCTCGGTTACCAATGACTCCAGGTGATAGAACTTGCGCAGCGGAATGGCCAGCGTAAGCACCATGGCAAATCCGGAATAAATGGCGCCGGCCACAAAATACGGCGGAAAGATGGTGGTGTGCCAGCCGGGCAGAACCGCCACTGCGAAATCGAAACTGATGACAGTGTGCACTGAGAGCACCAGCGGCGTGGCCAGGCCCGAGAGCAGAAGAGCTGCTGTCTCGTAGCGCATCCAATGGCGCACTGAGCCACGCCAGCCCACGCTCATCAGACCGTAAAAATACTGCGCGATCTTTGACTGCGAGCGGTCGCGGAAGGTGGCCAGGTCGGGGATCATGCCGATGTACCAGAAGACCACCGAGATCGTCGCGTAGGTTGAAACCGCAAACACGTCCCACATCAGCGGTGAGCGGAACTGCGGCCACACGGTCATGGTGAAGGGCAGCGGGAGCATCCAGTAACCCAGCCACGGACGCCCGACGTGAATGAGGGGGAAGAGGGCAGCGCAGGCCACGGCAAAAATCGTCATGGCCTCGGCGAAGCGGCTGATGGAGTTGCGCCATTGCTGCTTGAAGAGCAGCAGAATGGCCGAGATGAGAGTGCCAGCGTGGCCGATACCGATCCACCAGACGAAGTTGATAATCGCGAACCCCCAGGCCACTGGCTGCGAGATGGCCCAGATTCCCACGCCCTTGAGGAAGAGCCACGTGAGCGCCACCATGAGCATGGTGGCCCCGCCGCCGGCAACGGTGAAGAGCGCAAACCAGCCCATCGGCGTATGCGGTGTGAGCACGAGGCGCACGATTTTCTCGGTGATCGACCGGAAAGTCTGCCCCGGCGCAATCACCCGGAATTCTCCGGTTGCCGGATCGATCGCGGGATCGTTGGGTTTCACTTCCCTGGTTGCCATCGTTGCCTGCTTTTGCTCCCTTAGTCCTTAGTCCCTCAGTCCCTCAGTCCCTTAGTCCCGTTTCACGCCGGATCGTGCTCCTTCGGCGCCTCTTCGAGTTCCTGGTTCAGATTCAAAACTTCGGCCAGATACTGCGTCCGCGGACGGGTATTGATGTCGGCGATTACCTGGTAACTGCGTTGCTGGGCGCGGAGCTTGGAAACACGGCTCTCTTTATCGTTGATGTTGCCGAAGACGATTGCGTTGGCCGGGCAGGCCTGCTGGCACGCCGTCACGATCTCGCCGTCCCGTATATTGCGATTCTCCTTGTCGGCCTCGATCTTGGCTGCCGAGATGCGCTGCACGCAGTAAGTGCACTTCTCCATCACGCCGCGCGAGCGCACGCTCACGTCGGGATTGCGCATCAATTTGAGGCTTTCCGTCTCGTAGTCGGAGAAGAGCAGGAAGTTGAACCGCCGCACCTTGTAGGGGCAGTTGTTGGAGCAGTAGCGCGTGCCCACGCAGCGGTTGTAGACCATTGTGTTCAGGCCTTCCGGCGTGTGCACCGTGGCGCCCACCGGGCAAACCTGCTCGCAGGGCGCGTTCTCGCAGTGCTGGCAGGCCATGGGCTGGAAGTGCGCGCGCGGCGCAGCCAAATCGCCCTCGAAGTAGCTGTCAATGCGCAGCCACTGCATGTTGCGGCCGATGCGCACCTGCTGCTTGCCCACCACGGCGATATTGTTCTCGGCATAACAGCTCACGATGCAGGCATTGCAGCCCGTGCAACTGTTCATGTCGATCGACATGGCCCAGGCATTGGCTTCGTTGTAAGGCCAGTTCGGGAAGAGCGAGGTGTCGCGGCTCGGCGTCTCATGGGTGTCGCCTTCGTGCGCAAAATTCGGATTGGCCTTGAATTCTTCGAGCGTGGCCGACCGGATGATGCCGCGCGGTCCCAGCGCCTCGTCGGCTTCGAGGGAATTGTTGCCGTTTCCCTGTCCCAGCAGGGATTTTGCACGCTTGTCCTGGTAGTGGCTCTTGGTGACGGCGATGCCCCACTTGCCTTCTACCTTGCGAATCGATCCGGTGGCATAAAACGGCGCCCAGGTGTTGCGAATGAGATAGGCGTTGAAGCCAGCGCCGCCGGCAACGCGGCCTACCTGCCGGCCGTAACCCAAATAGACCGTGACGGAATTATCGGGATGGCCCGGCGCAACAATCACCGGCGCCTTGACGCGTCCATTGCCCACGCTGATCTCAATGATGTCGTCTTCTTCGAGGTTCCACTTGGTCAGCGTGGCCCCAGAGACGATGGCGGCATTGTCCCAGCTCAGGCTCGTCACCGGCTTGGGCAACTCCTGCAGCCAGCCCACATTGGCCCAGCGCCCGTCGTACACATTCGGGTCGGGGCGGAAGATAATTTCGATGGAATCTTTCGAAGTGGGCGCAGGAACTGAAGGAACCGGCGTGTCGGTGCCAGCCTTGGCCGTCTTGTCGTATGCCGTACCCGCAATCCAGCCATCGTGCAGCGCCTTGCGCCAGCCGGTCTCGAAATCGCCCTTGATCACCGGCTTCCATGTTTCGCGCACCGCATCGTACGGGCTCAGCATGGGCTCATCCAACAGCGCCTGTAACACGTGGTGCGCAGTCCTGCCGCCGTAGAGCGGATCGATCATCGGCTGCACGATGGAAACTGTGCCGTCATAGGCGCGGGCATCGGACCACGACTCAAGATAATGCGCGGCAGGAATGTGCCAGTGCGACTGCTGGCCGGTCTCGTCGTAGTGCGAGCCGAGATGGGCGACGATATTGGCCTTGTTGAATGCCGAGGCAAAGTTCAGATCGGCGGGCGCGTCGTAGATCGGATTCGCGTTGAGAATGACCAGCCAATCCACCTTGCCCGCGTTGAGATCGGCGACCAGCCCTTTAATATCCGCAAACTGATCCGTCGAAAACGGCACCAACGGATCGGGAGGGTAATTGACCTTAGGCGGCTCTGGCGGAAGAAAGACGGTCTTGCCTGCACTCCCGAGTGCAATATTGATCGCTAAGGCCAGCGAAGTGACGACCGGATCCTGATACAAGCCAGGAAGCACCGCGCTCTTGCCGGCATTGGCCTTCAGATCCTTTGCCAAAACAGCAAGAAACTTCTTCTGCTCGTCAGTCCACGCATAGCTCGGAGCGCTTACGCCCGGCACGCCTACAGCCTGCGCCAATGCCGCCGTAAACGCCGGAATCTCGCTCGCACGCAGCCCCAGCCGATGCTCGGCCTTCATGCCGGTGGTAGTGGGCGTGCTTTCGATGGCATAGAGCCGGTTCATGCCGTTTTCCGGCTGTTTGCGCCGGTCGGCGTAGTCGCGCACCAGTTTGTGGAAGCCCGGATAGCTCGCCCCCGAGAGAAAATCCGCATCGAGCGAGACGATCACATCGGCCGCGCTCAGGTCGTACTGAACATTCAGCCCTATTTCAAGAAATGTCCCGGCAGTCGCGGGGTCGTATTGCGCCAGCTTCGCCTTGGGCCACGCCTTTTGCACCTCGCTCCACTGCCGCGCCAGCGTGGGCGAGGTAATGGTGGCATTCAGGAAGTAGATACCGGTCCCATCTTTCGTCGCGGCCACCTTCTCGCGGAACTGCTCGGCAAACTCGCCCCACTCCCGGCTCTCGCCGCGATAGAGCACGTGCTGCGAGCGGTCGGGATCGTAGAGGTCAAGCAGCGTACCCTGCGAATAAGGGTCGGAGCCGCCGCGGTTGTACGCGTGCTCCGGGTTGCCGTCGATCTTGATGGGCCTGAACTCGTCGCTCTTGACCAGCAGCGGCACCGCGCCGGTCGGGAACGGGTGCGCCGTGGCAAAGTACATCGGCTTGCCGAGAATCAGATCTTCCGGCGCTTTGATGTAGGGATAGATCGGCTCGTCGGGCTGCTTGGTGCAACCGGCCAGTCCTGCGAGCGCCATCGATGCGCCCATCAGTTTAAGAAAACCGCGCCGCGAAACCGGGTCCACCCACTCCTGCGCCGCAGGGAGAAACTCGCGTTCTACCGCGGTTTGAAACTCCGGCGTATTGGCCAGCTCGTCCAGCGACCGCCAGTACTTTTTGCCCTTCGCGCCTTTCAGCTGCTCGCGCACCGCAGCCAGCGTCATGGGCGCTGGCGAAATGGTGATCAACTTTTCCGTCTTATCGTTCACGGCATTCCCTATTGGCTTCTCCACCGCCGGCAAGTTCTTTCTGTTTGCGCTCATCGGTGGCACACCTCGCAGCTCGTCAGGTCTTTCGGTGTGCGGATGTTGTAGTGGTCGACGAGGAAGTGGCCCAGCGCATCCTGGCTGGTGAACTTTTGATAGGTGACCGGAGCAGCGGAGGGCATTGCAGCCGCGACGTCGCCGGTCAAGCCTTTCGCGTCTGCCGCAGGCAGCCGCAACAAGGCTACCTCGACGCCGGCCTGCGCCGGGTCTTTCGTCGTACAGCTCACGCTTTCGGCCGTGGGCACGCCGGCTTTATTATTGTTCGCCGCGCACCAAACGGGCCGGTCTTCGGCGGGAGCGTCCCACGCCATGTTGTAGATCTCGCTTGTCGGCCGCAGATTCTTGGCCGGATTGCGATGGCAGTCCAGGCACCACTCCATCTGCAGCGTGTTCTGCTCGTACATCAGCGGCATCTGGTCCACGCGGCCGTGGCAGCTTTCGCAGCCGATGCCCTTGTTCACGTGGATCTCATGGCTGAAGTAGACGAAGTCGGGGAGGTCGTGCACCTTGATCCAGGGGATGGATTGGCCCGTGTACCAGCTTTGCCGCACCGGCTCCAATAGCTGTGCATTCGTCCAGATCTGCGCGTGGCAGTTCATGCAGGTGCGCGTGGGAGGAATGCCGGCGTAGCTCGACTTCTCCACCGTGGTGTGGCAGTACTGGCATTGCAGTCCCAGCCCTTGCACGTGGTGTTTGTGGCTGAAGGGCACCGGCTGTTCCGCGCGCTGGCCCTGCCGCGTGACCCACGGCGAGCGCTGCAGCTCGTCCAGCGTGACCCCCAGGGCAATGACGATCAACCCCGTCAACACCAGGCTCATGCGAGCCAGTGCGTTGGAGCTGCGGTCGAAGATCTGCGCCATGAACGCTTCCCGGTTTGACTTACGTTAGGTATGTGCCGCGTGTGCCGGCGGTCACATAGGTGAAGTACAAGAAACGAACTTCGATAGAATTCTCATGGGAGGGCGGGGAAGCCCGAAATCCCACTATAGCAAATTCGATGCCGCACGCATCCAGTGCGACGCGCGAAATCTTCAAAAAAATTGTGTGGGAGACCGGTTGGCAACCTTTTGAAAGAAAACCGATTGTGACAGGAATGCAGGTGGGGTAAAAACCACCGTTCTTCTGGCCTCTTGCGTACCAGAAGTTGGGATGCTCACGAACAAAATATCATGCGCACCCTCGCACACGCCAACGCGAGTTTTCTCGGACTACCGCCCGTCCCGCAAAAGGCGCATAAAAACTGTGGCTTTCGCCCCTCGGCGTTGCTTCTCCAAGCAGTTTCCGGATAGCCGGTTATCGGACCGGAATATCGAATCCAGGCCTGAAATGCGATTCTCATATCGTCTTCCAAGGTGTCGCTTGCCGTGGTAGACTATGCGGCGTCCCCGTCCTGGGCAACAAACCCAAGGACTTTCCCCTTCGATTTCATCGAATTGATTCGCGAAGCGGCCTTCGCCATTGGTGCCAATTTGGAACAGCAACGAATCAGCCTGCCTTCCCTAATTGCAGGCTGCTCGGAGGAGGTTCAATGTCCATCAAAGCGTCATTTGCCACCGGATTCACGTCCACGGTTTTCTGCAACCCGTCGTACGCCTTCGCCCCCCGCGCCACTAAAGCGAGGCGGCACCTTGCGCGGACGGCCGCTGTGGTGCTCAATCTCGCAGCAGCGGCATGCGCCCTCGGCCAGGCGCCGCCTGTACTCAATACGCCTTACGTGTGCGCCAACGGAATCACCTACACCGTGACGAATTGCAAGCCTTACCGATCTGACCAATGGTGCGAGACGGTCGAAAAGCAAAACGGCAACTTGGTGACGACTATGGACAGCGCATGGTCTTCGATGACCGGACGCCTTGCAGGATGTACGGTCGCAGGGCCCTCCACAAGTTCGCCGACGAACCACTCCGGCGCCACACAGCCACAGCCGTCGGGAGGCACACAGCAGGCACTCAATCCGCCGTACCTGAAGGAATTTCCATCTGCGGACCAGATCATGACGCAACTGAAGGGCTCGAGCGCGCAGGATACGGCGTATCGCCAATTGACTGCGTTGCATGAATTTGCACAGATGATTGCCGCTCTAGCTGGGCAGCGCATAGCCCAGAACCAGCTCACACCCGACGAAACGCGAATCATGACGAGCTACTTCAACGCCTACACCAATCTCGCAAAGTCCACAGCGAATCCGCAGGATGCGTATGCCGGAAGCCCTCAATTCACGGCCAGTCTTTTCACTACGTTCAATATGCCGACCATACAGCAGCTTTGGCAGAAAGCCAACACGATGAGTGGTCAGCCGACGGGCGACAATGCGCCGCGGCCGCTGCCGCCCTCGAACGATCCTGCCCAGATCGCCATGCGCCGCTGCTTTGAATTGGGCGGCAGCGCTCTGCAATGTGTAAGCAGCGGCATGGGTGAGGGCATGAAGCAGTTTATGGGCATCGACCTGAGCGCGCTTACCGGATCAGCCAAGCCGGGCCTCATCATTCTCGGAACATACACAGCCTCAAGCAAATTATTCTTCGCGTTCGACGACAAAGGAGTGAACATCGGTAGTTGTGGACAGATGGTGCAAGGCACCCACAACTACTCGGTCAGCGTGTCTAACGGCAAGTATGTGATCAATATTGCCAACCAGCCGCAGGCGCTCTTACTGACTCTTGGATCGGACGGGAAAGCTTCTGGCCCAGCAGCGCAGGACATCACCGGGCAGAAAGTTACCGGGTATGACGTGGAGACGAATATAAAGACCGGGGTTGTAGTTAGCAAAACCCCGATCTATGGGCCGATTACCGTCCATTGCAACGTCGGGGCGCTGACGCCTGGAGATGCTGTGGCTGTGGATCCCGGGCTCCCTTCCAGCACGCCCAGCGTTATTTTCGCGCTTGCAACCGTCTTGGACACATTGTCCGGGAACGCCCCTAAGCAGCTCATGCTTCCTCCAGGGCCGCGCATGACGGGCGTGTTCACAGGAGCGGGTGGGATGAAGATTCAGTTCAATGACGGTAGCGCAATCGTCGATTGTGCACAGGCGCACATTCTCACCCCGTACAGTGTTGCGTTTAAGGCAGGGACTGCGGTTGTTACCGTAAACAACGGATCGAGCCCATTCAATCTCGTCGTTCGGGCCGATGGAACGCTGAGCGGCTCGGGAACGGCAACCATCAACGGCAAAATTATGACCGCCTTGAGCGGCGCTGATCCTGTCTTCGCGCCGGTAACCGCGAGCTGCCCTTTGAACTCTTTGGCCGCGTCCAAATAAGTTGCGCGCGGGTCGATTCGGTGGCTTCAGTGTCTGCGTGAAAACAGAGAAAGGTACTTGTAATTCACGGCAGAATTGGGCAACAAGGGGTTTGTCGCGATTCAAGGTATACAGTCCGGATCAGGCGCATTTGCTTCCTCCGAGCGCGCGGGACGAGTTGGTTTCGGATCACCATTGCTTTTTCATACGCGGAGTGATCGAGCGATAAAACCGGCGCAGAGGACCGGCTCAGAAAAATGGGTTCACGATGCGGACGGAGCCATCACTCCCTCGTTCGCTCCTTTGTTCCCTGTCTTTTACCCCTTCCAAAACGCCATCAGCAACCCGCCGGCCACGATGAGCCCGCCGCCCACGTAGATGGGCGTAGTGGGCGCCTGGCCGAAGCGCACCCTGTTCAGAACTTGCGCCATCACAAAGAACAGCGCCACGTAGACGCCGAGCAGCCGGCCGAAATCCCAGCGCGGCACGTTTACTGTCGATCCGTAAGCGGCAAGGACGGCCGCGCCAGCCGCAAAGGCCAGCACCCGCCCCAATCCCGAGGAGCGATAAAAGCTGATTTGAAAAAACGAGTCGCCAAAGGCCTCAAGAAACGCAGCGAGAGTGAGGACGGCAAGCGCGCCCAGCGGATTCGACACGACTCGTGCGACAAGATTCATGCGGGAAAACCCTCCGGGGAACAAAGAAGCGTGTGGGCCGGCACAGGCCAGGCGCGAGCGGCGCACAGATCCTGTGTTCCCGATGGTAACAACGCGATCATTTAGAATTTACAAGGGCCTAATAGCCGATCTCAACAAAATTCATCAGGCCATGCGGATTTTCCTGCAGCCGGCAGTGTGGATTTTCCGGAGTTTGAACCCACGCCAGCCAGAGTTAGCGTGCCCTCGCGTTAAGTCGTGAAATGTGGCTCGCCGCGGCGGGCCACCAAGGTGACTTGGTTCCGGAATACATCTGCTCTGGTTCCGCTGTACCCATCCGCCGCACAGAACGCGCGTGCGCAGACGAAGAAAAGGAACGGCAAGGAAAATATCATGAAATACGCTGGATTGCTGGTGATGCCCGCCGGATTCTTTCTCGCCCTTGCCGCGCTGGTGCTGTTTCCTGACCCGGCGCGGCGAACATTATTTGTGATGTGCGGTTTGGCTGTCGAGGGGATGGGTTTGGCCGTTGCGGTGCGCGGCCACATGCAGGCGCGCGGGGCGAGGCTGCCATGAATCCCATCCCACTTGCGGCCTTTCCGGCCATGAGCGACGCCGTTTTCGCACTCACGCTCACACTTTTGCTCATTTGCCCGCTGGCTGTCGCCGGGGTGGCCCTCATCAATACCGGCCTCGGCCGCTCGCGCTCGGCCGCACAGGCGCTGCTGGGCAATCTGGCGATCATGGCCGTTGCCACCATCGTCTTTGCGCTTGTCGGCGCGTCTTTCGCCGGAACCCTGCCGGGCGTTTCAGGCAGCGCGGGATTCACCTTTCACGCAGCGGGTCAGCCCTGGAACTGGCTTGGCAAGGGCTCGTTTCTGCTCCGCGGCCTCGGGGCCGATGCACCGCAATCTCAGCTTGCGTTGCTCTTTGAGTTTTTGGCGGTTGCCATGGCCGCAATGCTGCCGTGGGGATCGGGAGCGGACCGCTGCCGACTTGCGGCTGGCTGCGCCTGGGCTGCGGTTCTGGCCGCCTTCGTCTTTCCTCTCGCCACCCATTGGATTTGGGGCAACGGATGGCTGGCGCAACTGGGCGTGAACTTCGGGCTTGGCGCGGGATTTCTCGACGGCGGCGGCGCAGCCACCGTACACACGCTCGGCGGATTGACGGCGCTGGCTGTGGTGTGGATTGCCGGCCCGCGCCGCGGCAAATTTCCCAGGGAAGGCCTTTCGACCGCCATTCCCGGCCACAGCGCCGTCTATGTGCTCTTCGGCTCTTTCCTGGCCTTGGTGGGCTGGCTGGCCTGGAACGCCGCCGGCGCGATCCTGTGGCTGCACGCGCCGCTCGCCGCCCTGCCCGGTACGGCCATCCACACTCTGCTCTGCGCCTCCGCGGCGCTGGGCGCTACGTTTTCCGTCACCCGCGTCCGCTTCGGCAAGCCCGACGCCAGTCTCTGCGCCAACGGCTGGCTGGCCGGATTGGTGGCTTCGAGCGCCTGCGCCGCTCTCATCTCTCCTGTCGAGTCGATCTTCGTCGGCGCCGTCGCCGGCATCGTCACGCCGCTCATGGTTGAGCTGCTTGAGCTCGCGCTCTCCATCGACGATCCCACCGGCGCCATCACGGTGCACGCCGCCGCGGGCCTTTGGGGACTCGTGGCCGCGGGCCTTTTCGCGCCGCAGCCGGGTCAACTGCTGGCGCAACTCGTCGGCATCGCCGCGCTGCTGGGCCTGGTGCTGCCGCTGGTCTATCTGCTCTTCGCGCTGCTCAACCGCATCGTCCCCTTCCGCGTGGATGCTGACGGTGAGCGTATCGGCATGGACCTGCACGAACTCGGCGGCGGCGCCTATCCGGAGTTTGTCATCCATCGCGACGAGTCGTACCGGTAAGTCAAACCGGGGTATCATCTAAGGTATGGCGACGCCCCGCATCTTTGAAACCGAAACCGCCGGAGTTTTTGCCGTCATTGCCGCGCGTCAACCCGAATTGGCTAGACTCTGCCGGGAGTTCCACGTTATGCGGTTGGAACTTTTCGGTTCGGCGTTGAGCGGCGCCTTCGATTCCGAGCGCAGCGATCTCGATTTCTTGGTGGAGTTCGAGCCGCTGCCCGCCGGCGCTTATGCACCCGCCTTTTTTGGCTTCAAGGAAGCGCTGGAGTTGCTCTTCGGGCGGCAAGTGGATCTGGTTGTTTCCTCGGCCATCCGAAATCCGTATTTCCGCCAAAGCGTTGAGCAGGGCAAGGCCCTTCTCTATGCGGCTTGAGGCGCGGAAGCATCTCTACGACATTCAAGAGGCCGCCGGGCTTGCCGCTCAGTTCACCGCCGGCAAAGATTTCGCGGAATACCAGCAGAACCCTATGCTGCGCCTTGCCGTCGAGCGCGCATTTGCCATCATTGGCGAGGCTCTTGCTCAGCTTGCGCGCGTGGACGCCGCTCTCGCCAAGAAGATCACTGACTTCCGCAGCATCGTCGCCTTCCGCAACATTCTTGTTCATGCCTATGCGCAGGTCGATGACCGCCTTGTATGGGACATCGTGCAAGCGAAGCTGTCCGTGCTCATCCGCGAAGTGGCTGCGATCATGGCTGCCGGAGACCGTCCGTGAATGGCGACCGTTCGAATCGGGAGTCTCGGACAGACCCGGAATCAGTGATCCACAGCGACGAGTCGTACCGGTAAGCAGGTTCACTTGCGTGCGGCTACCGCCTGATCGGCGGCAAATGCAACCAGCTTGGCGCACACCGTGTGGGGCACATCCCGCTCTTTGAAAGAGCGTTTCCCCTCCTCGGTATTGAGGAGGCATCCAGTCAACTCGCGGCAAAGAATCGAGCCGTGTGCGGCGCGAAAAGCGGCGATCATCATTTCGGCCTGCGCATGGACGGAATTGTTCCCGGCGGCTGGATCGGCGGCAATGACCGCGCTGTGCATTTCTCCCAGCGCCATCAGCGCACCGGTTAAGGCCCCGCAAATCTCGCCTTGCCCCACTACTCCTCCGCCAAAGGCGGCGCCCAGAGCAAGCCGATGCGCCTCGGTAAGGCCCGCGTCCGTGGCGCAGGCGGCAAAGACCGATTGTGCACAGTTGTATTTTTTGTCAAGCAGTTCCAGCGCGCGTTCCGAAGGTTTCGTGTACATAATGCCACTCCCAGAAGGGAACACTCAGCTCAGTATATCAATCAGAAAACGCTTTTTATCGCCGCGCCAGCAGCAGCATCACCACAAACAGCACCACGGGTACCAGCGCCAGGCCGGCGTAGAGCAGCATCTTTTTGTTGCTGAAGAAGTGCCGCCCGTGCAGCGTAGGCCGGTGGGCGCTGTCTTCCAGGCCCACCTGATCCTGGTGCTCCAGGTCCCAGGCCATCTCGTGCGCCGTTGAGTAGCGGTGGCGCGGGTCGCGCTCCAGTGCACGGAAGAGAATCTCTTCGAGCGCGGGCGGAATCTCCGGGTTGAGCTCGCGCGCCGGCGCGGGATCGTTGAGTAAACGCTCGTTCATCACCGCCAGCGGATTCGGTCCCGTGAACGGTGGCTGGCCCGTGAGCATCTCGTAGAGCATCGCGCCCAGCGCGTAGATGTCGCTGCGCTGGTCGCCGCGCTGGCCCTTCACCTGCTCGGGCGAGATGTAATCGGGCGTGCCCAGGGCGGGGGTGATCGTGGCGTGGGTAATGCGCCGCGCGTCTTCCTTCATGGCGATGCCGAAGTCGATGAGCTTGATGTGGTCTTTGGCCCCGACCATCACGTTTTCCGGTTTCAGGTCGCGGTGCACCACGCCGTGCTTGTGCATGTCGTCGAGTGCGTCGCACATCTCTAACGCAAAGTGGACTGCGCGCTCCACGGGCAGCTTGCGCTGCTCGTTCAAAATGGCCCGCAGCAGCCGGCCCTCAACCCACTCGATGACCATGTAGAGGCGGCTGCGCTCTTCGCCGTCATAGGTCTTGACCACGCCGGGGTGGTCCAGCTGCTGACCGATCTCCTCCTCGCGGCGGAAGCGTTCCAGCAGAACGGGATCGGACTCCATCTCGGGGTGCGGAACCTTGACGGCCACTTGCCGGCCGTTGCGCAGGTCCGTGGCCCTGAAGAGCGTGGACATACCGCCGCGTCCGACCACCGCGTCCAGGCGATAGTGGTCCAGCAGGTCTCCGGCTTCAAGCGTTGTCATGACTTCGCATAGCATCGCAATTCCGAGTGTTTCATGCAATGCATAAGAAAAGTGCAAGGAACGGCGAATCCGGCTCCGCAAGCAAACACGGGCGCATGAGGATTCCACTTCGCGTCGAAAAAGGCCCGTCCGTGCGGCCAGAAAATCATTATGATGGAGGTCAAGATGCCCTGCCTGCTTCGATTGTCTTTGGTCTGCCTGGCGTTGGCCTGCGCGGCCGGTACCGGCGTTGCCCGCGGCGCAACCCGCGGAGGAACGACCAAGTCGCATGCCGCCCCGCCGGCGCCGCCGCAGGATACGGGATTCCTGAACCGCAAGATCGAGCTGCACGGAGTTACTTATCGCTTTCAGGTCTACCTGCCCGAGGAGTGGCGCCGCGACGACGGCCGGCAATGGCCTGTCATTCTCTTTCTGCACGGCCGGGGAGAGCGTGGCTCCGAGGGCATGTGGCAGACGCAGATTGGCTTGCCGGAAGCGGTACGCAACCACCCCGACCGCTGGCCGTTTGTGATCGTGATGCCGCAGTGCCCGCAGGACGCGCATTGGACCGACCCGGCCATGCTCGATCTGGCGATGGGTGCGCTGGACCAGGAATCGGCCGAGTTTCACGGCGACGCAGCGCGCACCTATCTCACCGGGCTCTCGCTGGGCGGGTACGGAGCATGGGAGCTGGCGCGCCTTCATCCGCAGCGCTGGGCCGCCATCGCCATTGCAGCGGGCGGCGTCTTCTGGAGCTATGATCCGGAGCGCTGGCAGGAGGCGTCAATCCTGCCCGACGAGTATGCGCGCGCCCTGGGCCGCACCCCGGTCTGGCTCTTTCACGGCAGTCTCGATGCCGTGGTGTCGCCGCGCCAGAGCGAACTGATGTTCGAAGCCTTCAAGGCGGCCGGCGGAGACATCCGCCTGTGGATTTACCAGGGGCTCCCGCACGATTGCTGGACACGCGCCTTCGACGAGCCGGAGCTGCCCCGCTGGCTGCTGGCGCACCGCACTCCCGCCGCCAACGAGACCTTTGCTGAACGCGTCTTGATTCCGCTGCGCCCGCCCACTATCAACCTGACTGCGGCGCAGCTCGACAGCCTGACCGGCGAGTACCGCGAACCCAACGGCAAGGCGATCACGACGATTTTTCGCCAGAGCGAGCAACTCCTCCAGAAGGCTCCGGGGGGCGAGGTATCCGCGCTGTTTGCCGAGTCGCCGGACGCGTTTTATTACCCCAACGGCACGAACGGCGTCATAATTCATCTGACCTTCGAGCGCGATGCGCAAGGGCGCGTGACCGGCTACCTCTACCGTGACAACCGCCATGAGGAGCAGTGGGTGAAGATAGCGGGTGCGGCAGGGAAGTAGCGCCCTTCCGGTCGCCGGGCACGGCCCCGGCTTGTCCCGGCGCAAATCCCTCCTGCCCGCGATACGTTACTGGTATCGGGAAAAGGCGGAGATTTCGTCCCCCCCTCGAACAACTCTTCTGGAACCTTGCGCCCTGCTGTTGCGTATCCTTATATCGAATTTGAGGAGGCAATATGTTTTGCAGCGGATGTGGTCACGCGTTAGAGCCTGGGCAAGGAACCTGCCCGCAATGCGGCCGCCCGGCGGCGCCGGCAGTGCCGCCTCCACCCGGCCTCCAGTTCCAACTGGAAAGCTACGCCGGCAAAGTGCGAGTGCTCGGCATTCTGTGGATTGTTTACGCTGGCGTCTCCCTCGTCGCGGGCTTCGCCGGCCTCGCCTTCGTCAAGTCGTTTTTCGCTGGCGGCTTTGGTCCGTGGATGCACGGCCCCATGTCACCGGATTGGTTCGGGCCGGCCTGGCTTCATTTCATCTGGATTCTCCTATCGGTTCGGGTGATTCTCTGCGCCGTCGCCGGGTGGGGCCTGCTGGAGCGCACACAGTGGGGACGCATCGTGGCCATTGTCGCCGCGATTCTGTGCCTCATCCGAATTCCCCTGGGCACGGCTCTGGGCATCGCCACGCTGGTCATCCTGCTCGGCTACCGGAATTCCGCGCTGTACGAACAGTTGTGAAAAGCAGCTTTTGGCCATTAGCCTTTAGCTCTTAGCCGCTACGGGTGCGCCAGCAGATTTGCCAAAGAATGACCACGCCGTTCGCTGAAACCTTGTTCCGATTCATCGAGAGAAGGGAGCTTCGCTCGGACGAAAACGGCTCCGCGCAACGATGGAGCTAAAAGCTAAGAGCTGATAGCTAGGTGATGTTTCACCGTCTGTCTTAAAATCGAACTATGAGTTTCCCTACCAACCGGATGCGCCGCCTGCGGCGCACGGAATCATTGCGGGCGCTGGTGCGGGAGACCGCTCTCGAGCCCGGCGACCTCATCTATCCACTGTTCATCTGCCCCGGCGAGGGCGTGCGCAACCCAGTCAGCTCCATGCCCGGAATCTTCAATCTCTCAGTGGATGAGGCGGTACGAGAGGCCGAAGAGGCCGCAAAGCTGGGGATCGGCGGATTGCTGCTCTTCGGCTTGCCTGCGGAAAAAGACGAACAGGCCACGGGCGCGTGGGAGGAGAACGGCATTGTGCAGCAGGCGCTCCGCGAGCTCAAGCAGTCTGAGGCCTCGAAAAAACTCGTCCTCATTGCCGACGTCTGCCTGTGCGAGTACACCAGCCACGGCCACTGCGGGGTTGTGGTCAGGGGGCGCGACGGCTTCGAGGTGGACAACGATCCCACGCTCGATCTGCTGGCTCGCACGGCCGTCAGCCAGGCCAAGGCCGGCGCCGATGTAGTCGGTCCCAGCGACATGATGGATGGCCGCGTGGCCGCCATCCGCGCCGCTCTCGACGACACCGGCTTCGCGCAAACTCCCATCCTCAGCTACGCGTCGAAATTCGCGTCGGCTTTCTATGGACCGTTCCGCGAGGCTGCCGATTCGGCGCCGCAGTTCGGCGACCGGCGCAGCTATCAGATGGACGGCGCCAACCTGCGCGAGGCCCTGCGCGAGATTGAGCTCGACCTCGATGAAGGCGCGGACATGATCCTGATGAAGCCGGCCATGCCCTACCTTGACGTGGTGCGCGCCGCTCGCGAGCGCTTTGGCGTGCCCATGGGCGCGTATCAGGTCTCCGGCGAGTACTCGATGCTGCAAGCGGCATTCGAGAAGGGCTGGCTCGACCGCGACCGCGCCATGCTGGAGTCGCTGGTCGGCATCCGCCGCGCCGGAGCCGGCTTCATCGTCACCTACTTCGCTAAGGAAGCCGCAAAGCTGCTCCATTGATCCGGCGCGAAATGACTGAGACTCGTGCCGGATCAATAAGACGACAAGAATTCTTTCCCCTTCCGCTAGCCCGCCGGGATATACTGCCAGCGTTCCTGACCGGCTTCTTTATGGAGGTTTCGACCATGCACTTTCGCCGCTTCGGATGCGCCGTTGTGTTAGCTGCCGCCCTGTTTACGCCGGCTTTGCCGGTCAATGCCCAACAAGTCCCCCAAGCGAAGATCGATAAGCTTGTCAGCCTCATGCAGCAAGACGGCTTCGCCTACAAAACGACGAGTTCCTCAACGGTGTTTGTCGTTCAATTCACCGGCGATCACCTCAAGGACATCAAAGTCATTATCGCCCTGGGCAACGGCGAGGACAGCGATCTGGTGGTTTTTGTCACGGTGACCCCCAAGGCGACCATGCCGGCCACGGCGGATTTCCGCGGCATGCTACTCGGGTTTAATCACGAGTTCGACCAGGTAAAGGTCGGATTCGATGCCGACGGCGACCTGTCGGTGCGCACAGATGCCTCAATGCGTGTGGCCGATGCAACGTATGTGAAAGATGTCATCAACCAGGTGAAGAACGCCTCGGACGAGATCTACGGCAAGATCCAGTCCCAACTTAATCCATAGAATCTGCTCGCCGGCGAGCCGCGTAGCGCCTTCAGTTCACCGCGCCGCTCACAATTCGTTTTGAGTTCGGGCGGGTGTGTGCTCTGATATTGAGAACACCCGCTCCAGAACCCGCCTATGCTCAAGCGAATCGAAGCCTACTTTGAATTTGCCCACCTGGGAACCAACTGGCGCACGGAGATCCTGGCCGGCGTCACGACGTTCCTGACCATGGCCTACATCGTGCTGGTCAATCCGGCAATCCTGGCCGATGCCGGGCTGCCGCTGCCCGCAGCCACTGCAGCCACTTGCCTCTCGGCGGCTTTCGCGTCGATCCTGATGGGAATTGTCGCGCGCTATCCCATTGCGCTCGCGCCGGGCATGGGCCTGAACGCCTACTTTACCTACACTGTTTGCCTGAAGATGCATGTGCCCTGGCAGACGGCGCTGGGCGCAGTGTTTCTTTCGGGCCTCATTTTTCTTTGCATCACCGTAGCCGGCGTGCAGCGGGTGATTCTGCGAGCCATTCCTCACCAGCTTTACGCCGCGGTCGCCAGCGGTATCGGCCTGTTCATCGCCTTCATCGGATTCCAGCACGCCGGCCTGGTGGTGCGCGACCCGAACACCCTCGTGGGCATGGGCAATATCCGCAACCCCACCGCCTGGCTCGCCCTCCTCGGCCTCATTGTCATGGTGGCTCTCGAAGTCAAAAAAGTGAAAGGCTCCATCCTCATCGGCGTGCTCGGCATCACCGGCCTCGCCTGGGCGTTGCACCTGATGCATTGGACGCCGGCGGCGGGCGGCTTGCAGGCTCTCACACAAACCGCGTTCAAGCTCAACATCATGGGCGCCGTCAACAAGGGGCTGCTCGAAATCATCTTCGTCTTCTTCTTTGTGGACCTGTTCGACAACCTGGGCACGCTGGTGGCGGTAACCAAGCGCGCCGGGCTTATCGCTCCCGACCACTCCATTCCCCGGTTGAACCGGATTCTCTTCGCCGACGCCACGGCCAGCATGTTTGGCTCCCTTATCGGAACCTCCACCGTGACCAGCTACGTGGAGTCAACGGCGGGCGTGGCCGCGGGCGGACGCTCGGGCGTGACCGCGATCGTGACCGGGCTATTGTTTCTTGGCGCCATCGCCGCCGCGCCGTTTGCCGGCATTGTGCCCCAGGCAGCCACGGCGCCCGCGCTCATCCTGGTCGGCTCGCTCATGCTGGCCACCATCAGCGAGATTCACTGGCACGATCCGCTGGTTGCCGTTCCCGCATTCCTCACCCTCGTCCTCATTCCGTTAACCTATTCCATTGCCAACGGACTGGGCTTCGGCATCATTGCGTGGGCGGTTCTGCACTTGATCGCAGGCAGGGCGCGGCGCCAGGATTGGCTGCTCTACTTAATTGCTGCGCTGTTTCTGGCGCGATTCGTCTATCTGGGGGCAAATTAAGGTCTGATACCATGTTGCTCGTTCATCAGAATGGAGCCAACATGCACTGGTATTTTTTTCTGAGTTTTTTCTTCGGCGGGGCTTTCCTCGCCAATGCGCTGCCTCATTTGATCAATGGGATCTCGGGGCGGGCGTTTCAAAGTCCCTTCGCCAAGCCGCCGGGAAAGGGCCTGTCGTCGTCAACCGTGAATGTTTTGTGGGGCTTCTTCAATCTCGCTGCCGCTTATGTGCTGGTCGTTTGCGTGGGCCACTTCAGCCTTCATAACCTGTACCAGACAATCGCTCTTGGCGCAGGTCTGTTGCTCATGGCGCTTATGCTCGCCCGCACATTCGGGCGTTTTCACGGCGGACTGCTCTAGCGTCTCAGTTTGCGACGGCTTCGACACAATCTCATCCGGCATGGCAAAAAAGCCGTAAACTCATCCCATCCCTTCGCTGTACCATGAGAAGGTGCTCCAAATGAACGGGAGGAAGACGGCCAGGAACTGCGTCTGGACTAGCTGGAGGAAAGGCGCGCGCTGGCCGAAACCGAAATGGTTTTCGTTAGCCGTTGCGGCGGCAGCCTCGCTCGCTGTGGCCCTGGCGCTCTCGGCTTGCGAAAACGTGGCCACCTACACGCAGCCGAGCCTGGTGCGCGTTATCGACGCTTCCTACATCGCTCCGGCCGCAAATGTGGTGGTGGAAGGCGAACTGGTGGCCGCCAACATCGGCCAGGGAACCATCACGCCCTACGGCACCCTTCCGGCCAACAACGACGCCCTCATTCAGATCACGGCCGCCACCGGAGGCGCTTCGCTGGTAACGACCAATGGCACGCTCCTGCCCGGCCATCAGCACTCGGTTTTCCTCACCGATAACGGCGCCGCGCCCAACAGTTATGAGGTGACCATCCTCGAAGATCAGCAGGTGCAGGCGGCGAGCGGCCACTCGGCCTTCCGCTTTCTCAACCAGGCGCCCAAAATCGGCGCTGTCGACGTGTACATGGTCCCGGCTGGAACCACCCTGGCCAATTCCATCCCCATTGTCACTGGCCTGCCGGCGGGTGGCACTGCCTGCTACATCAGCTTCACCTCGCAGACCGTCACCATGGTCGTCACGCCCACCGGCATCATCACGCCCTTCTACGCCTATACACCCATGGCGCTCACCGGCGGCGAAGTGCGGACCGTCCTGCTGATGGATACCCAGTTGACAAGCAAGCCAGCCGTCGCGTTCACCGTAGCCGACGACGCCGGCCCGACGGATTAAGGACATTCGGTTGCCTGACAAGCTCTTCCAGAGTGAGCTACACTTCTCATTCGACTTTCCCATCAACAATCGCATCGTTAGCTCATACCTTAACTGCCCGAACCGTGCGGGGAATCCCAGCATCTAACGGCTGGAGGGTTAATGAAAAGCCCCGGAGCAGCATCTCCTCCCCTGTCGATGACGGATCTGACCTTGCAATCAATCGAAACCATTGCCCTCCGCACCATCCTGATGGCGCAGAACCAGTTTTCACTGGCGGAATACCAACAGATGGTCAGCGAAAAGGTTGAGGCCGCCACGGAATCGTGGATGACACTAATGATCAGTGGTGGGTGTGCCTCGATGGACTCACTTCTCGCGCCGTGGAGCACACGGGTGTCAGCTAACAATAAACGTCTGCACAAGAACATGACGGGTTGACCGTCGGGCTCGTGTGCCCGCATCAGGGTTGGAATGTGTCGCCCGCGCAAGCCTCGCAACCAGGACGTTCCCAGCGGTTGCATAAAGCTGACACAATAGTGCCGATGCGCATATCTGCATATTGCCGCGCTGTCGCTGTCATCGCAGTGTCCATCGCGGCCTCTGCCCCTGCCTTCGCGGCAGACACCTATCGCATTGTTCACACCTATCCACACGACCCTCATGCCTACACGCAGGGACTGGTCTTTGTGGATGGTCATTTGTACGAGAGCACCGGCCTCAAAGGGCGCTCATCGCTGCGTATGGTGGACCTGGAAACCGGACGCGTTCTGCAATCGGCGGCCGTCCCCAGCCAGTATTTTGCTGAAGGGCTTGCCCCGTGGGGCAGCACGCTGGTTCAGCTCACCTGGCAGTCGCACGTCGCCTTCGTCTACGACCGTTTCAGCTTTCGGCTGCTGCGCACCCTTCACTACGACGGAGAAGGATGGGGGCTTACGGAGGACGGCCGGAGCCTGATCCTGAGCGATGGAACCGCGACCCTCCATTTTCTCGATCCGCAGACCCTCCGCGAGGTGCGGCACGTCGTGGTGAAAGATCGCGGCGCTCCGGTGACCGAGTTGAATGAACTGGAGTACGTGCGCGGCCAGATCTACGCCAACGTGTGGCACACCGACCGCATCGCCCGCATATCGCCCGCGACCGGCCAGGTGCTGGGCTGGATCGACCTCACCGGCTTGCTCGCGCCGGGCGAGGTCTCGGACCCTGAAGCGGTGCTGAACGGCATCGCCTACGATGCCGCGCGCGACCGGCTCTTCGTCACCGGCAAACTGTGGCCCAAGCTCTTTGAGATTAAGGTCGTTCCGCAACGGGCAAAGCTCGTTCCCGCCGGGCACTGAAATTAACAAATTGGAACTGCGCCCTCGCCGGCCTGCGCTATCACGGTGCAGCCGCCCTGCCAGCGCGTATACTTTCGGGCAAGGTCATTCACGCCCAAGGTCGTACACGCCATGGACCCGTCATCGTTTGCCCTGCCCGGTTCTCTGCAAAACGCGGCCGTGCTCACCATTGTGCTGGCCTTCGCCGGCTACCTTCTCACATTTGCGGGCACTCGCATCATGGCGCGCCGCGCCGACCACCTGCGTCTGGTGAACCAGCGCCTGAACGAGTTCTACGGCCCGCTCTACGTGGCCACCGTGGCGGGCAACATCGCTTACCAGTCGCTGCTGAAAAAACAGGGCAAGAAGCAGTGCCATCCCATCCGCGACGAGGACTTGAAGGAGTGGACGCTGTGGATGACCACCATCTTCATGCCCCTGAACGACATTCGCGAGAAGATCATCATCGAAAATGCGCACCTGATCGTCGAGGAGCAGATGCCGCAGTGCCTGCTCGACTTTGTGACTCACGTGGTGGGCTACAAGGCGCTGCTGTCAAAGTGGGCCGAGGGCGATTACTCCGAGCGCCGCTCCATGATCGGCTGGCCGCCGGAGTTCGATGTCTACGTGGAACGATCCTACGCGGCGCTGAAGGCCGAGCAGACGCGCCTGCTGCACAGCGGATTGTGGCGGCTGTGGCAGCGGATGATGGGGCGCAAGAGCCGCTAACGCGAAACCACAGAAGGCGTATATCGGAGCCGAAGCGGCCATGGCATTTTTCGGATTGGGTATAGAGTGCTGCCACGAATGTCTGTGGGCATTTTCTCTGAGAAAATGCCCATTGCACGACTCTGGGTGACTCTGCAGAAATCCGAAAAATGCCTAAAGTCGCCGCGACTTCAGGGAGCGGCAATCTTGTGCAGAATCGCGCAGGATACAGTGTCTGTGGTTTCGCCTTAAACAGTCATACCGTCAGCGCCGGGTTCAGCGACGTCACCTGCGCGACGGCCTTCGTCAGCCGCGCCTCCTGCGGCCGGCAGCCCTTGTACTCCGCGCGCGTGTAGATGTGCTCGACGGATTCCACCAGGTAAGCGCCGGTGAGAAAATTTCCGTCCACGCCCGTTCCGTCGCCGGGCAGCAGGATCACATCGCCCGCCCGTGGCAGCGAGTGCAGCGTCTCCAGCGGCACCAGGTTGATGCAGGCGCCGTCGCCGGCCACAAACTCCAGGCAGTTGTGGCTGTCGAGCGTGCCCTCGCGCGCGCGCCGCGCCTCCTGCCGTACCTTGAACGACTCATAGTAGGCGGCCACCATGACCGGCAGCCCGATCATGAAGCCCACAACGCTGCTGTATTGCGCAATCAGTGCTATCCAATGGTGCGTCATCCGGTGCTTCGTCTCCCACGCAAAGGTTAACTCACGGCGGACGCGCGGAACACCGATGTGGCCAAATGACCGGGGTTCCCTCCATTCCCTGTTCGCTAGCCCTAGTACCTGTAGTTTTCCGCCTTGTACGGACCCTCCACCGGCACGCCGATGTAGTCGGCCTGCTGCTGGGTCAGCTGGGTCAGCTTCACGCCGATCTTTCCGAGATGCAGCCGCGCCACTTCCTCGTCCAGCTTCTTAGGCAGCGTGTAGACGTTCACCTTGTAGCTCGAGCGGTTCTTCCATAGATCGATCTGCGCCAGCGTCTGGTTGGCGAAGCTGTTACTCATCACAAAGCTCGGATGGCCGGTAGCGCAGCCCAGATTCACCAGCCGTCCTTCGGCCAGAACGAAGATTCCATGCCCGGCAGGGAACTTGTAAAAATCCACTTGCGGCTTGATGTTCAGCTTCGTCACGCCCTCGGCAGCGTTCAGCCTGTCGATTTGGATCTCGTTATCGAAGTGGCCAATGTTGCACACAATCGCTTGGTCCTTCATCTTCTGCATGTGTTCGAGCGTAATGATGTCGGTATTGCCCGTGCAGGTGACGTAAATATCGCCGCGGCCCAGCGTGTCCTCGACGGTGGCCACTTCGAATCCTTCCATCGCCGCCTGCAGCGCGTTAATGGGGTCGATCTCCGTCACGATGCAGCGCGCGCCCATGCCGCGCAGCGAGTGCGCGCAGCCCTTGCCCACGTCGCCATAGCCACAGATCACGGCCACCTTGCCCGCCACCATCACGTCCGTCGCGCGTTTAATCCCGTCGGCCAATGACTCGCGGCAGCCGTAGAGGTTGTCGAACTTGCTCTTCGTCACCGAATCGTTCACATTGATCGCCGGAACCAGCAGCTTGCCCTGTTCCATCATCTTGTAGAGCCGGTGCACGCCCGTCGTCGTCTCCTCCGACACGCCGCGCCAGTCGGCCACGACCTTATGCCAATGTTGCGGGTCCTCGACAAAAACCTTCTTGAGCAGATCCTTGATCACCTGCTCTTCGTGGTTGCCGCTGGGCGTATTCACCCAGCCGTCTCCATCTTCAAGTTCATAGCCTTTGTGGATCAGCAGCGTCGCGTCTCCGCCGTCGTCCACCACGAGCTGCGGCCCTTTGCCGCCCTTGTGCGTGAGCGCGCGGTAAGTGCACTCCCAGTAATCCTCCAGCGTTTCGCCCTTCCACGCGAACACCGGAACCCCCGCCGCCGCAATCGCCGCTGCCGCGTGGTCCTGCGTGGAAAAGATGTTGCAGCTCGCCCAGCGAACTTCGGCGCCCAGGCTCGCCAGCGTCTCAATCAGCACCGCCGTCTGAATGGTCATGTGCAGCGAGCCGGTCACGCGCACCCCGGCCAGCGGCTTCTCCGCCGCATACTTGTTCCGAATCGCCATCAGCCCCGGCATCTCCTGCTCGGCGATCACGATCTCTTTGCGGCCCCAATCGGCCAGGCCCATGTCGGCTACTTTGTAATCAGCTCCGGTCACTTCGACGGTTGCGGTTGCCATGTATATTCTCCTTTTATCGACGTATCGTGATATATTGATGTGTACCAGAACTTCGCCATGCCGTCAATCGTCAAATCGTTAAAGGTGGTGGCCGATCCCAACCGGCTGCGCATCTTATTGCTTCTAAAGGGAGAAGAGCTCTCCGTTGCCGAACTGCAGGAGATTTTGGCCATGGGCCAAAGCACCATCTCCACGCACCTCTCACAGCTCAAGCAAGCGGAGCTCGTCGAAGACCGCCGCACCGGCAAGAGCAATCTTTACCGCCTCAGCGCCCAGACTGGGGAAAACTCCGATTCCGGCTCCTTTGCAAAAGGGCTCAAGCCGGCTGCCCACCCAGTGGGTGAGTCGCGTGCCGATAAGGCCGCTCAGATCCCTGGGACTTTCGCCCCTGCGGGAAGTTTTTTGGCCGGACTCCTCGCCCGCGCCGCCGCTGAGATCCCCGAAGCCGCGCAGGATCAAACCGCCATGCGCCGCGTACTGAAAAAGCGCCAGGACAAGATGCGCGCCTTCTTCGACTCCGTCGCCGGCCGCCTGGGCAAGGACTACGTTCCCGGCAAATCCTGGAAGAGCCTGGCCGAAGCTTTATTGCGTCTGGTCCCGCCCATGGTCATCGCCGATCTCGGCTCGGGCGAGGGCGCCTTTGCTCTTCTGCTCGCCCAGCGCGCCAAAAAAGTCATCGCCGTCGACAGCTCAGCCAAGATGATTGAGGTCGCCCGCGAACAGGCTCTCCGCCACGGCGTCAAAAACATCGACTACCGGCTCGGCGATATGGAGGAGATTCCCATCGCCGACGGCGAAGTCGATCTGGTCTTTTTTTCGCAGTCGTTGCATCACGCGTTGCACCCCGCGCGCGCCCTCGAAGAGGCGCGGCGAATTCTCGCTCCCGGCGGCCGCATCGTCATTCTCGACCTCGTCAAGCACCGCTTTGAAGAAGCCCGCGAACTGTACGCCGACGAGTGGCTCGGCTTCTCCGAGGCCGATCTCGAATCCGTGCTCGAAAAAGCCGGCTTCTCCGAGGTGCAAACGTCCGTCGTCGACAAAGAGCCGGAAACGCCGCAATTTCAGACGCTGCTGGCCATCGCAACGAAAGCTGCATAACGCTACTCGGGCGTTTGCATTCCACTTCAACCATCCAATGATCGAGCGTTCGGCTCGCGCGGCCTGCGAGCACGATTTGTTTCGTTGACCGCTGCCCTGCTTCCGAGAGGACCTTGCGGTCTTACGCGCGGGCTTCGTACACAATGTTGAATGGCGTTTCGGTGGCTCGCCGGAATTTGGAGAAGCCGGCGGAGGTGATCACGTCACGAATTCGGGCCTCTCCTGCTTGCGCGCCGAGGCAGAGCCCCACTTCCTGGGACCTTGAGCAAGGCGTGCAGAGAAGGGTCGAAAACGAGTAGTAGACACGTCCAACGGGATTCAGATTGTCCTTGAGATCATCGTTGGCGAAAGGCTCGACGATCATCCATGTGCCGCTCGGTGTGAGCGATTTGTGCACATGCTTTGCCGCCCCAATCGGGTCGCCCATATCATGCAGGCAATCGAAGACAGCGACAAAATCGTATCCGGCGCCGGGAAACTCTTTAGCCTTCGCTACATCGAAGGTGACTCGGTCGGCGAGACCTTCTTTCTTCGCCTTGTCACGCGCAGCTTCGACAGATTTGGTGTGATAGTCAAAGCCGAAGAACTCCGATTTGGGAAATGCTTTGGCCATGAGAAGTGTCGACGATCCGGTACCACAACCCACATCCGCAACGCGCGCCCCTCTTTCCAACCGCGCTTGCACGCCGTCGAGAGCCGGAATCCATGTGCTCACCAGATTCGCGGCATAGCCGGGCCGAAAGAACTTCTCGCATCCGTGAAAGACGCCATCCACGTGTTCATGCCAGCCCATTCCGGCGCCGGTACGGAATGACTCGGCAATGCGCGGCACGGCGGCAAGAGATCCGAGCGCGAGTTCAAAGGCGCCGGGCAAATAGGCAGGGCTATCTTCTGAGGCGAGAGCAAATGCCTGTTCGGGCGTCAGACTGAAGCGGCGCGTGCTTGCGTTGTAAGTGATGTATCCCCCAGCCGCCTGGGACGCCAGCCACTCGCGCAGGTAGCGTTCGTCGGTTCCCGTTTTTTTCGACAGTTCTTCTGAGTTAGCGGGCCCGTCGGCAAGCGCCTTGTATAAGCCGAGCTTTTCGCCGATGACCACCATCCCGGCGTGAACCGATGCGCCGAGATCACCGACAAACTTTCCCAGGAAAGAGTTTAGTCGATCCATGTCGATGGCTTGAGCTGGAGCCGTGCTCATATCGACCTCCTTGTTTTGTGATTTGAACGGACCTCAGATGGGATGCGTAAGGGAAGTGGATCGGTCTCGTCCAATTAGGCAGAATTGTCTCGCGGACATAGAGCGAAAGTCAAGAGAGCGGCGTTCCCTTTTAACTTCCCTGCCATGAGAGGCTACTCAGCGCCGTTTTGAAGAAGCTCGAGATGTACGCCGAACAAGTGGCTCGGCTTCTCCGAGGCCGATCTCGAATCCATGCTCGAAAAAGCCGGCTTCACCGACGTGCAAACGTCCGTCGTCGACAAAGAGCAGAGCACCCCGCAGTTCCAGACGCTGCTCGTGGTCGCCGACAAGTTCCCCGCTGCCAGCCCGGGAGTGCGCCGGCCTGTTTAAACAATGACGATTTGTGATGGAACGGCCCGGCGGCAAGATTACCTGTAGGCCTGCTCATCGGCCCAGTCCCCAATAATCGGGAGCCTGCAGCGCTTGCCATTCAACGCCCCGACTACACACCAAAGACCTAAGAGGAAAACGGCCAGACAGACAACACACCACAGAACCAGGAGAACCCGAGGCCCAAGGAACTTAACAAGGGGCATGACAAATTCCAAAGCAGAAAAGAAGAGAAATACAATGGCATCGAATGCGAGGGACTGCCAGGCGTGGAATCGCACATAGGGCCTCTTGTTGTAGCGCCTGATGGCCAGAAAAAAGAACGCCGGGACGGGGCCGAAGTAGGCGATTGCGGCGATAAGGTTGTCAGAGAGGCCGGACTTTGGGGGATTGGGCACAATCCCTCCTTCTTCGGGATCTGGAGCGGGTCATTCGCGTGAGATCTCTCCCGCCGGAGGCCTGTAAACAGAATAATCTTCTGCAAGCGGCGATGAAAGTCACCACCCAATAATCATCATGCTCGGCTCCTTCCTGTACTCAGCCTGAAGGAGCCGGCGCTCTAATGCAATCAGGTCTGTGATTCCCGCGGGCAGGTCTTCGTCTGTGGGGTGAAGATTTCGTTTCTGAGACCCGGAAACCGCGAATTTTCACGGACGCTGCACTGGACGGCTTGATTCAAGCCTGCCAATCAGCCAGTCGATTACATGGTCCTGGTTCTCGATTTCGACGCGCAGTTGCGCCACTTTGAGCGCGAGGGTTTCCGGCAGGCTTGCGGCCAGCGCCCCGAGCCGAACGCGATCCTTCTCCGTAGTCAGAAGCGCCATAGCTCCAGCTTGGCGTGCTTCGGCAAGCAGGTGGTCGAAGTCGCGCGCACTATACCCGTGGTGGTCGGGGAAAGCGATCCGGGCAGCAAGACGCACCCCTGCCGCCTCGAGCCCCTGAAAGAACTGCTCAGGCCGCGCAATACCGCAGAAAGCGGCGACCGGCCCGTCAATTGGCGGGATTTCCATACGGCGGCGCAGGCGCCAGACCGTCCCCTGCCAGCCCCGGAACCAGTTTTGCAGTTTGATCTCCTCTTCGACATCGCGTGCGTCTGCGGGTATTGCGATCACATCTGCACGCTTTGCCGCACGCAGAGCCTCGCGCAGGTTTCCGGCGGGGAGCAAGCGATCGGTGAGGTCACGGCGGCTCAGCAGCAGGATGTCGATGTCGCGTGCGAGTTGGCGGTGTTGAAACCCATCGTCAAGCAAATGGACGCGAACTTGCTCACTTGCCGACTCGCCAACTTGCTGACTTGCTTTCTCGGCCAGCAACCCAGCCTGATAGCGCGCATCGGCAACGTAGACCGGGACGCCGGTTTCGCGCGCGATGAGCAGCGGCTCGTCGCCGAAGTCCTCTGCTGTCCCATCGCCATCAACCAAAAGTGGAAGTGTGGAACGCCGCCGCCCGTAGCCACGCGAGAGCACGTCGACATGCAGGCCGCGCGCCGCGAGCGCTTTGGCCAGGGCGATGGCCAGTGGAGTCTTGCCCGATCCGCCAGCGGAGAGGTTGCCGATGCTTACGACCGGCCAGCGCAGGCGGCGGATGGGCTTGAGGCCCGAACGCAACTGGAACTCGCGGAGAGCGAGCGCGAGCCGGTAGGCGGGAACGAGCGGCGCAAGCCATGGGCGCGCCGGCGGGGATTGCTTCATGGCGTGCGCTCTCGGCTGGGATTTGCCGCAAGCAGCTCGCAGAGGGCTGCCACGCAATGATCGGTGGCGCCGGCCTGGCGATCAAAGACCCCTTTTGCACGCTTGCCCATAGCCTCGGCAGCGGGACGGTCGCCAAGAAGATTGACGAGCGTCCCGGCCAGTTCTTCCGCGGCGGCAACGCGCAGGGCGTTGTGCGTCCGCAGGTCCTCCACAATGGCGCGGAAGTTGGCGTAGTGCGGGCCCATGACGATGGGAACGCCGAACTGGGCCGGTTCGAGGGGGTTGTGGCCTCCTGCGGGAATCAGGCTGCCGCCCACGAACGCCACGCTGGCGAGCGAGTAGACCGAAGCCAGCTCGCCGATGGTATCAAGGAGGACGATTTGGCCGGGACGAAGCTGCTGAACCGATTCCTTATTCCAATCGGAGCGCTTGCGCCACGGAATTCCGGATTTTTCGAGGAGGGCCGCGACAGCGTTGAATCGCTCGGGATGGCGAGGGGCCAGCACCATGACGAGTTGCGGATCGGCTGCGAGCAACTGCGGCCACGCGTCGAGGAGCGCAGTTTCCTCGCTTTCGAGCGTGCTGCCCGCCACGATCAGACGCAACTCGCCGGAGATCGGCTTCAAAATGCGCGTAGCATCGGTTTCCTGCGCTGCGCGCACATCGAATTTGAGATTGCCGGCGACGGTGACCGATTCCGGACGGCAGCCGATTGTGAGCAGGCGCTCGGCGTCGGTCGGGCTCTGGGCCAGCACGCCGCTAAGGCGTGAGAGGAACGGGCGCCAGAGGCCGCGCAGGCGCAGGTAGCGCGGCCAGGAGCGGTCGGAGATGCGGGCATTGACCACCGCGACGGGAATTCCGCGGCGGAAGCAGCCACTGAGCAGGTTGGGCCAGAACTCGGTTTCAGCCAGTACGAACAGGCAAGGCTTGAGGGCGTTCAAATAGGCGCGGACCGCCCAGGACAGATCGAGCGGGCAGTAAAATACGCGGTTCGAATTGAAGCGCTCACGTGCCAGCGCCTGGCCGGTGCGAGTGGTGGTAGAGATGAGGATCTGGTGGCCAGGCAGCGCGGTCTCAAGGGTCCTGACCAGGCGCGTGATCGCCAGAACTTCGCCGACGGAGACGGCATGGAGCCAAATCAGCGGGCGTTCGCCAGGAGGCGCAAAAAGCGTGCCCAGACGCCTCGGAACCCAGCCCAGGCGCTCCAACAGCCCTTCGCGGTATTTGTGCGTGGTGGCCATGCGCCAAAGCCACCAGGGGGCGCTGACCAGGAGCGCCGCCAGCAGTGCCACGTTATAGAAAAAGAGAATCAAGCTCAACCGAATCTACTCTCTACCGGTCTAACCAATGTTCGTCGAATTCCGGCGCAGGTGGCTAACCTTAGCGCGGGTAGCTATGCTTAGAATGATACAGTTGCACACGATGAGGTCTTTGCAGGGAATTTCGTTCTTTCTGCTTTGGCTGGCGTTGCCGGCTATTGCCGCCGACCATACGCCGCCTCCAGTGCAGCCGGCCACCTCGTTCGCGGCGGTCGAGGTGCACCCCGACGAGCACGTCGCCATCGCCGTGGAACCGTACGACACCAAGGAAAAGGAGTCGATCTTCCGCGTCGACTACATCGGCCACGACGTAATGCCGGTACGGCTGATTGTGACCAATCTGGGCGACCGGCCCATCTCGCTCCGGGCCGCGCGGATTCTCTTTGAGACGGCGGCGGGCGACCGGATTCAGGCGGCCGAGCCGGAAGATGTGGAGCGGTTGATGACGCGCAAGGAGCGCATGGGAGGGAGAGTCCCACTGCCCGCCCCCTTGCCGCCGATCCACACCAAGCCCAAGGGCAGCATCCAGGAGATTCAGCAGGATTTTGACACCTTCGAGTACTCGGCGCTGGCGGTCGAACCACATACCACGCGCGCGGGCTTCCTGTTTTACGATGTCTCGGGGCTGACCCATCCGCTTGTGGGCGCCAGGCTCTATGTGCGCTCCGTGCGCGACGCCGATGGCAACGAGCTCTTCTACTTCGAGATTCCCTTCAACAAATACCTGCAGTCGAAGTCGAGCCGGACGAAATGACGGCCGGCGAGGCCCGATGGGCAGATCGCGCTACTCGTAGTAGGTAGCCGTGGTGGTGTCGGTCTCCCAGATGGTGCAGTCTTTCACGCGCACGCGGCCCGCGGTTGCTCCGTCGAGGTGCCGGTTGGTCTCGTCGTAAAAGTACTTGGCGATGTTTTCGGCCGAGGGGTTGAGCGTCGTGAAAGGCTCCAGGTCGTTGAGCATCTGGTGGTCGATGCGGTCGAGGACGGGCTTGAGCACCTGCTTGAGCAGTTTGAAGTCGAGCAGCAATCCGGTTTCGTCGAGCGCGGCGCCGGCCAGCCTGACGCGGACCTTGTAATTGTGGCCGTGCGGGTTCTCGCACTTGCCTTGGTAGTTACGGAGATAGTGGCCGGAGGAGAAATCTGCCTCCACTGTGACTTCATACATCGGTGTCTGCTCTCGTCCTGCGCGGGAAAACCAGCCGCACTTCTTCATTCTAACCAGTTCGGCGCGCCCATGGCCCGCAGTCGCCCCGGCGCTTCCACCCCGCGGACATCAGATCTATCCGCGGTTGCCGCGCCGTTTGCGCCGCGCCGCCCGGCGCGCCTCTTCGCTGCGCCGGTCAACCTGCTCGAAAAGGTTGCTTAGGACGCCGATGAGCGCCGACGCCAGGCCAGCCAGAAGCAGAAGCAGCGCCACCGTGCGCCAGAGCGTGCCATTGGCCGGCAGGCCAGGCTGAAAGCTGGATGGAATCAGCGCCATGCCCCCTGAGATGAGGGCGAAAAGCCCCAGCGTGGCAGCGAGAATGTAAAAGTTGCGGGACATGCGCGCGAAAGGCGGCAATTGTTTCGTTGCGGCCTGAGGCGATTCTACGCGGAACGGGCTATGAGGCATCTCACCTCAGATCCGATGTTTTGAATTCGCGCCGTGCTCCGTAGCGAATATGCAGGACATCAACCCGCTTTCGCTTTTCGAGAACGCGGTAGATCACTCGATAGATTCGCGGTTTACGGCCGTAGAGGAGGTGCCGCAACCGGCGCGATTCGTCCGTTGCCGGCCAGCAGTAGGGCAGATTTTCAAGATTCAGAATGGCCTCTTCAAGGCCTGTGTACCACCGGCGCGCCGCAGGGGAGTTTTCGGCGTGGATTTCGTCGTAGAGCGCAACAAGGTCGCGCCCGGCCCGCGCGGTGATATTAACGAGATAGGCCACGCGCGGCTCTAAACTCGTTGAAGAACTCTCTCGCCGGCCGGGTTCTTCCCTCTCTTGCGTCCGCTAACCCCTGGCGAATGCCCTCAGCGGCCTCAGCGCGCGCGGCAATATCGAGCAAGCGCTGGTATGCATGAGCATCCTGCACGACGGCGGCAGCTTTACCGTTCACGGTGAGCACCAAGGGGCGTTGGCTCTTGCGCAGATGCCTCATCATATCGCCGGAACTGCGGCGAAATGCCGTCAGAGATTGTATATCGGTTGCGAGGTTCAGCATTGGGCCTCCGGTTGAAGCACCTAATTCGGTGCTCATAGGATATTGCCTCTCTGCGAAGCCGGTCAAGTGCAAAGCCGCTTCAGCCATTCCTGAGAAGGTCTTCACTATCCATCACAACCACGCCGGCCTTCGCAAACTCCGCTTCGATCGCCGCCACGGAACCGCCGAGGCCGATGGCGCGGCAGGCGTCGCGCAGCACGAACGCGGGCAGGCCGAGCCGGCGCGCGTCGAGAGCGGAGTAGCCCACGCAATAGTCGTATGCAAGCCCGGCAAGGAAGACGCGCCTGAGATCGCGTTCGTGCAAATAGCCGGCCATGCCTGTGGGCGTGGCGCGGTCATTCTCAAAAAATGCCGAATAGGAATCGACATGCGGACGAAATCCCTTGCGCAGGATCAATTCAGCCTGCGGAAGATGGATATCGGGGTGGAACTCCGCGCCCTTGCTGCCTTGAACGCAGTGCGGTGGCCATAATGTCTGCGGGCCGTAGGCAAGCTCGATGGACTCGAAGGGCTGTTTGCCGGAATGGGATGCGGCGAAGGAAGAGTGATCGGGCGGATGCCAATCCTGCGTGAAAACGATGTGCTCGAACCGTGGCGCGACGCGATGGATGGGCGCAATCACTTCGTCTCCACGGGGAACGGCAAGCGCGCCGCCGGGGCAGAAGTCATTCTGCACGTCGATGACGAGGAGAACGTCGTGCGCATCGATCTTCATACCAGACTCTGGCTGCATCTGAGGCTCCTGAGCCGAAAGCCGCTCACGCAACGGGTTCCGAATGTTTCAAGCATTCGCCGTTCACTGAGCGGCGATCGCCTTCATCACTGCGTCAGTCACCGTCTTGACCAGCGACTCCAGCTCGGCGCCGTTGCCCGAGCTGCCCTCGCACGGGGCCGGCTCCAGCGCAACGGAACTCGGAATTTCGGAATCGGAGAGCTGGCGCTCATTCCTGCGCGGCGTGTCGAAGCGAATGTCGGGCAAACCGAGTCTTTTCTTGATGGCCAGCAATTCGCGGGCATGTTCCTCAGAGATGCGCGAGATGGGAGCGCCGAGCTGCGCGGCCAGCATCAGCATCCAGCAGTACGTTTCCAGCACCTCGGCAGACCATTCGGCGTGCGTCACCGTATCGGACCAGCAGACGATGCCGTGGTTGGCCAGCAGCACGGTATTGTGCTGCTTCACGTAGGGCAGCACGGACCGCGCAAAAGCAGACGTGCCCGGCGTTTCGTAAGGCGCGAGGGCAACCTCGCCCACCAATATCTCAACTTCCGGTATAACGCAGCTGGGAGGCACGCGCCCGGTGATACCGTAGGCCGTGGCGTGCGGCGGATGGCAATGAACGACGGCTTTGGCCTCCGGCACGGCTTTGTAGATTTCAAGATGCAGCAGAAGCTCGCTGGTGCGCGGCTTGGTTCCGGCAATCTGATTGCCTGCAAGATCGACCATGCAAATATCCTCGGGCGTGAGGTCGTATTTGCTCACCAGGGTCGGTGTACAGAGAACTTCGTTGGGGCCGATGCGATAGGAGATATTGCCGCCATTGCCGTCGACAAACTGGCGCAGCCACAGCTTGCGGCCCACGCCGCAGATTTCTTTCTTGATGGCTTCGGCTTCAGGTGTTGTGTAGAGACATGCATTCGGAGCGATGCCTGGCGCTGCGCCAGTTTGCGCGGCGGATGCCGACGAAAAAGGCGCAGGCTCGGCCGCACCGGCGCCGTCTTTTTCCCGCCCCAGGCATTCGAGCACAACCTGGCGCACAATGCGCTCGACTCCTGATCGGTCAATCGCTCGGTTCATTGTTCGGTCAATCACGGATTCCTGTCCATCGAAACCGGGTTTGCTGTGCTTGCCATGAATGATCTTATGTTACGTTGCCTCGCCTGCCAGCGTCAGTGACGTAGCGCGTGTGACTGACTACGGCAGATGGGCGACCTGAGGCTGATATCGCAATTTGACGGCAAGCAAGATTGATTTCGTTCCCGATTTTACTCAACACAAAGCCGGCATTTCGTCATCAATTGGTCAGGAGCGGTTCTCAACTGGCGTGCTATCCCAACCCTGGCGACCAAAAACAGAGGATCGCGGGGGGTGGCGTGGCCGCTCTCCGTGCGAGTGCGGCTGCATAGACAGCAATCACGCGCGAAAACACGTCAAAACATGCGCAAAAATGCGCAAATATGCCTGCGAGAGCCCTTCTTGATGCTCATTTGGGAAATTGTTTGGTGCTACTTGCTCTTATTCGTAACTTTTCTCGGTTTTGATTTGGATGAAAAGGGGAAATTTCTCGGTATTTGTCTCGAAGAATCGCACCCTCCCGAGCGAACGTTTGGGGGGCAGATGCAACCACTTGAGCGAACATTTGCCCGGTTCGCCGCACCCGCAAAACCAACATTTCGCTTGATTTCACTTGGCTTTTCCGACCCGGCCGCAAAAACCGGCGACAACCCTGCCAACGCCGTTTACTGTCGCACTTCTGAGGTCCGAATCAATTCGTCCACTTTGTTGAAGAGTTCTTCGAATGGGCACCGCCCCTTGGCAAAGTACGCATCGGCCATGACTCCCTCAGGGAGCCGATCGCCGGAATCATAGGAAGCACTCATCGCAATTGCCGGAACCGAGGGCCAACGGCGGTGCACGATGGAAAGGAGTTCGGATCCAGACATCCCCGGCATGTTGAGATCGGAGATGATAATATCCGGAACTTCCTTCTTGAGCTGCGAGAGCGCACCGAAACCATTGGCTGCGGCTGACACGTCATAACCTTGGCCATCCAGCAGCATCGCCATGACCTCGCGTGCGTCAGGGTCGTCCTCAACGAGAAGGATCTTGTGTCGGAACGTTTGGCTCATAGGTCTCACCTCTGGGGAATAAGAGGAACCTGTAAGAAGCCAGTTAAGAATCTCAGGCGCCAAACGGCACTGATATTGAGATTTGTACACTCCGGAATGTTCCCTGTCAACGCGCTTTCGCGCAACTTCATGTGTGACCTCCGCCGTTCTTCGAGATTTTGGGGGACCTACAGCAGTTTCAGGAATGGTGTAGAGCAATGCCACAAAGCCCAGTCGGCGCGACCATCAGGGAGCGACGACTTCTCACTGCGCTCGGCGACTCTACGTAATTCCTGAAACTGCTCTGGAGAGCAGAGTCTACAGTTGCCGTTGCCGGGATGACAAGCAATTTCAAGGAAATTTGATCGAAATTCCGGCGGCGAGTCTTTTGAGCCTGGCGGCGAGAAATTCAGAACAAGCTCTGGAAGGGCGGACGAGGGATCAAAAAGCGGCGATCGATTCGTTTTTCCTTGCAATTCCATAGGAAGTCGGGAAGAATCCGAAGTACTCAGCCTGCGAAGCATTCAGCGCCGGGCGAGGGGTCCCCAATGGGCGCCGGCGGTGAATGCGGGGCGAGGGATCGCAGAGAGGACTCGCAGAGTAAGTTCCAGCGTGCGCAAATCAAGTTCACGATGGAGCCGATAGGGCGGGGGTTGAGAGCAGAAACAGAATTCGACTGCCGAAGCGAAGAGTATGCAATGTGGCTTTTTCTTAAGGAAAAAGCCACTCACAGGCGCGCCATTGGTTGCGGCTATTCTGGTTCTGCTGTAGCCACATGGCTTCGACAAGGAGGTTGCGATGGCGACATTTGCATGGCAGACGTGGAATAGCGCTCCGTTTAAAATCGAACGCAAGCGGGGCAAGACGCCGGGCACAGTGATCATGCGCCTGAGCGGGCCCTTGACGGTGCGCGACGTGTACACCGCACTGTCTCCCATGGAGCTGAACAGAGTGATCGATATGCCGGCGGAGCCGGGCGAGGAGCCCCCGGTGAAATACATTCTGGACCTGACCGACTGTCCATCTGTAGATTCCTCGGGCCTGGGCCTGGTGGCGACGCAGTATGTGCGCTGCCGGCGCAATGGCATCAAGATGATCGCCGTGGGAGCGAGCCCGCGCGTGCGGGAGGTCCTGAGGATCACCAAGATGGATTCGGTTATTCCCATGGTGGCGACGATGGAGGAAGCGGAGAGCGCGTGAGGGAAATCAGGTGTCAGGGGTCAGGGATCAGTAATTCGTGCGGAGACGCGAGATCTGAGCTGTCCCACCCTTGGCGCAAGAACAAAGACGCGCCAAGGTTGGGCACGCTCAGGTCTTTAGTGAGCTTGCTTCCCTTAAGAAAGAACAGCCTGTCACCCCAGCTAATTGGCGAGTCTGCTTCATAGAAGCATGGGGCACTCGAGCTTGAGTTCGAATGCCCGTGAAACAGTACCTCTAGAAGTTGAAGTGAACCGCCAGTTGCATGCTGCGCGGACCGCCGCCGCCCAGGTAGGGGTTGCCGGTACCCACGTCAGGCGTGGCCGTGGTTTGTATAAATTGCGAGCTGGTGCCCATCACCATGCGATTTCCCACCTGAGTGGGGCTGCCGAAAGTGAATGCGTCGAGGCCGAAGCCCGGCATCAGTGGGTTGGAAAGGTTGGGGTGATTGAAGATGTTGAAGAAGTCGGCGCGCAGCTCCATGGCAAGCTTTTCCGTGATGTGCGTGGTCTTGTTCAACGAAAAATCCATATTCGTGTAGCGGGGGGATTTGAAGGCATTTCGGCCTTCGCTGCCGGGATGGCCGAGGCAGTCCCCGGAGGCGTCGATCGTGCATGGCAAGGCGAAAGCGGAGAGGTTCAGCAGATTGACTCCGCCCGTGCCCTGGTATGGATTGCCTATCAGATCGAGCCGGCCAAAGTATTCGCCGCTGCCGTTGTAGTCGCCCTCATAGATGTAATGAACCGTGAAAGGCTGGCCAGAGGCTAAATTGAACATGCCGTCGGCGGCCCATCCGTTGAGAATCCAGCCGGCCTGCTTGCTCTTCATTGGAAGAGCGTATTTCCAGTACCACTGCACGCGCTGGCGCACATCGAAGTTTGAGCTGGCGCGCTCGCCATGGGGGTTCCAGCTATTGTCGGGCATGGCGGCGTCGGGAACGAAGTCCTCGCCGTCGCTCTCAGTATCGATAGAGTGCGCCCAGGTGTAGTTGAGAGTGGAGTTCAGGCCATGCCAGTTCTGCAGCTTGAGCGTGTTCTGCAGGGAGTTGTAATTGGAAAGTGAGCTGGTTTCGATCTGGTTGACGTAGTAATAGTCTGGGAAGCACTGCTCGCCGTAGCTGATGGTCTCGCCGTTGCCGCAGTTATCTGTGCTCCCCGCAACATTATTGAATTGATTCAGATCGCGAAAGCCGAACAGATGACGGCCCTGCGAGCCGACGTAGCCGATTTGCACGCCAATCTTCGGCGTGAGCTGGGACTCGATGTTGAGGCCGTAGGAGTAGTATCGCGGCGTCCTCAGCTTCTGGTCGACGGTGAAGAGGCTGTTGGGTGAGTAATTCGTGCTATCGCCAAAAATGGGAGTATCGGGGGTGATGGTCGTGACCACCGGCGAGGCAAAGCCGATGGTGTTGAAGGCGGGGCCTTGCTGGCCGGCGTTGGTGTTGTAGGCATAGTTGCCGACAAAGAAGTCCTGCGAGGCGCCGTCGTAATAAATGCCGACACTCGAACGGACAACGAGCTTCTGATTGCCCAGCAGATCGTCTGCCACGCTGAAACGAGGCGCAAAGTTGAGCCAATCCCTGGGATAAAGCGACGATGGCTCACCCGATGCGCCAATCGTTTCCACATTCCCCGTTGCCACATTGAAGATGCTGAAAGCGTTGTTCTTAGCGCCGACGACGCCGTAGTAGTCCCAGCGCAAGCCGTAATTAAAGGTGAGTTTGTTCGAGAATCGCCAGGAGTCGAGGAGATAGGCGCCGCTGCCGTTCTGGAACGAGTACCGGGTTCCGTATCCATCTGTAGAGCTGCCGCCGTCGATAGTCCCGGAGAGGAAATCGCTGAGGTTGTCGAATGACAGCTCGCCACGGTGGCCAGAATTGATAAAGCTGTTGATGAAGGTGCGCCGCCACTCGTAGCCGGTCTTGAAGCTGTGCTTTCCTTTGACCAGCGAGACATTGCCGAAGAGCTGGTAGTTGGTGTCGATACGGCCGCGTGCATCGCTGTTGGTGGCCCCGATGGGACTGCAGGCGCCAACATTCGAATAGTTCGGATCGCCATTCCCGTCGACCGTGCTGCATAAGGCTATCTTGATCGTGGGCAGGCCCAGGTCGTGAGGTGAGTAGTCCGGCGGGAGCGTATTCAGGCCAAATTCTGTTTCTGGATTGAGGCCCATATCCTGTGGCAGGAACTGCTGCAGGAATCGGTTGTAGCCGCCGCGAACTTCGACAATCAAATTCGGCCTGGGAATGGAAGTATAGGAAAGCGAAGCGATGTTTACATGTGTGGGCGTCGTGGTGTTGTAGCCAGGGGCGCTGGAGCCGGTGTATTGCATACCCAGCGGGAAGCTCTGAATGCCGTGCG
>Ga0326728_10001992_pt1 | contig 69705 bp, 57 predicted proteins | sample MB3enrmetagenome_FD_207602 | JGI IMG/M metagenome (GOLD analysis project Ga0326728, IMG submission 207602) | Lab enriched peat soil microbial communities from McLean, Ithaca, NY, United States - MB31MN | ecosystem: Environmental > Terrestrial > Soil > Wetlands > Peat | place: USA: New York... | reverse complement strand
TCCATCCGGGTTCTCCTTGAAGTGTGCTTGGCGGCTCACCTCTCGGAGTTTCCTGGATGGACTCCTGTAAATGTCAAACTGCTACTGCCACCCCGGCAGAGCCGGGGGATCTCCCGTTACATTAGACACGATGGAGCGCCCGCGCGTCACAAGATTCGCGTGGAAGTCTTGCATCCGGCTTACGTTCCAGGTGCGGCGACATGCGCTCAACCTGGCCGCGCGAACGGCCACTGCCCCAGCCGCAGCGCGCGAAACCCGTAAATCAGCGTGCCTGATACCGCGATCCCGGCCGCCACCCCCAGCCCGCCGAGCGCATGGCTGCGGTTGACCAGCATGAAGACGAAGCCCGCCATCGCTGCGAGCGGCGGCAGCGGATAAAGCGGAATTTTGAAGGGACGCTTCAGTTCCGGCCTCTGCACCCTCAGCAGCATCACTCCCGCGTGCTGCAAGGAGAACTGGAGCAGAATACGAGTGATCACCAGCATGGTAATCACCTGCGTGAGCGAGAAGAAGCAGAAGCATGCGGCCGCCATTCCCAGCGCCACCAGAGAGCGGTGAGGAATGCCGTGGCGGGGATGAACCGCGGCCAGAAAGCGGAAGTAGTTGCCGTCGCGGGCGGCGGCGTAGGGCACACGCGAGTAGCCCAGCAGCAGCGAGAAGACCGAACCGAAGGCTGTCCAGACGACCAGCGCAGCCAGCAGCCGGCCGGCCCATTGCCCGAAGGCCGACCGGGCAATATCGGCCACCAGTTGCACGCGAACCAATTGGCTGTCGGCGGCGTGGGCAGCGGCATCGCGCATGGACGGCAGCGCGGCCAGGTTCATGGCCACGTAAAATGCCGCGACGAAGAGCAGCGAGAGCAGAATGGCGCGCGGAATGGTCCGCTCCGGCCGCCGCACCTCGCCGCCCAGAAAGCAGATGTTGTAGTAGCCCCAGTAGCAGTAGGTGGTGAGCAGCGTGGCCTGCGCCAACCCCAGGCTGGCGACGGACCAAGTGAGCGCCGGAGCAGCCGGCATCCGCCAGCCGCCGGTGGCCGCCGCATGAGCAAAGCCGGAGACGATCACCCCGGCTATCGCCGCCAGCACTCCGGCAAAGAGCAGCCAGGCCAGCCGCGTTATCGAACTCAGGTTGCGGTAAAGCAGAGCCGTAACCAGGAGGCAGGCTCCGGCGGCGGTAAAGCTCGTGTAATGCAGCGACGGAAGAGCAGGAACGGGAGCGCCGTCGAGCCCCGGCCAGAACCAGGCTAGGAATCCCGAAAGCCCGATGCAGCCCGAGGCGATGGCCAGCGGCGCGGTAAAGCTCACCTGCCAGACATAGAGAAAGCTGAGCCAGTTCCCCGCGCGCTCCGGCCCGTAGATCTCGCGCAGAAACGCGTAGGAACCGCCGGCGCGCGGGAATGCCGCGCCCAGTTCGGCCCACACCAAGCCGTCGGCCACGGCGATGGCCGCGCCCAGCACCCAGGCCCACGCCGAGAGCCGGTAGCCCGCGGCGGCGATCACCAGCGGTAGGGTGATGAACGGCCCCACCCCGATCATCTCCAGCATATTGAGCGCGACGGCGGAGCGCAGGCCGATGCGGCGCTGCAACGAATCGGTGTTTGCGGAGGTAGGCGGGGGCTGGCTCATGAGGCGAATGCGCTCCCCGGATTGTACACTGACGGGAAGTATGGTTATCACTGACAGAGTTCGCAGAGTCTACGGATCGGCGCTGAGCGCGGTCCTCGTTGGCCTGGCTTTTGCAGGCGCACAGCTTCTGCCCGCCCAGCAGCCGGCTTCGCAACCCGCCACCGCCGCCTCCGCGCTTGTTACCGTTCCCCTGCCCGAGCCGAGCGACGTTGCCCTGCCCATCGCCGAAGACCGGGGCCAGGCCGCGCTCGAGCAATCGCTGAAGCGGCTCTCGACCACGGCCAGCGTCCTGATGATCGTGGCTCATCCCGACGACGAGGACGGCGCGCTGCTGGCGTACCTTTCCCGCGGCCTGGGCGCGCGCTGCACGCTGCTGACCCTGACCCGCGGCGAGGGCGGCCAGAACGCGATGAGCGCCGACAGCTACGATGCGCTGGGCCTCATCCGCACCAACGAACTGCTGAAGGCCGGCGAATTCTACGGCGTCAAACAGCTCTGGGGCACGGAAGTGGACTTCGGCTTCTCGAAGACCCAGGAGGAGTCCTTCGCCAAATGGGGCCACGATCGCGTGCTTTACGACGCCGTGCTGGCGGTGCGACGCGAGCGGCCGCAGGTCATCGTCTCCACCTTTGTGGGCGGGATTACCGACGGCCACGGCCATCACCAGGTCTCCGGCGAGATCGCGCAGGAGGCCTTCAAGGCAGCCGGCGATCCCAAGGTCTTTCCCGAGCAACTGAAGGACGGGCTGCAGCCCTGGCAGCCTTTGGCCGTCTACTCGATGGTTCCCTTTGCGCCGGTCACCGACGGGAAGATGTTCGACTACGCCACCGGCAAGTGGGCGCCGGCGCGGTTCAAGAACTACGTGACCGGCGAGTGGAGCGCGGAGGTGCCTTCGACCGACGTGGGCATTCCGGTGGGCACGCTGGACCCGGTTCTGGGGCGCAGCTACATGCAGATCGCGCGCGAGGGCTGGGGCGAGCAGAAGTCGCAGAACGGCGGCGCGAATCCGACGCTGAGCGGGCCGGCCAACACTAGCTATCACCTTTGGGCGATCTCCAAAGGTGCCCAACCCGCTCCTGATTGGATCATTACCACAAACGATGATCTGTTTTTGAACTCGAAGGTTCAGATCGGCACGTCGCTCGGGGATTTGGCGTTCCTCGTAAAAGGCACTCCGCCCGATTGGCTCTTCGAGAACCTGGGCTTGATCGAAGACGGCTTGAAGAGCTTTATTTCAACGTACAAGACTCAGTCGAATCTGTCGGCCACGCATACTCTGGCTCACCTTTACGACGTGCGTACTCTGGCCCACCTTTACGATCTGACGCTGGCCCTGCGTGCCCGCGTAGTCGACGGCGATTTCGACCCCAAGTCCAAAGCCAGCCTGCTCTTCGAACTTGACTTGAAGATCGAGCAGTTTCAATCCGTGCTCAGCAACCTGCTTGGTTTGGACATGGTGGCGTTCAGAACAGGAGCTGCCAGCGTGCAGACCGGTGGTCCGTTCCGGGGAGGCTCGCCGGACGAGACCCCGCGCAGCGTTTCTCCGGGTGAGGAGTTCCGCGTCCGCGTCCACACGGCGCAGGCGTCCGTGGAGACCCGGCTGAACCGGGTTTGGCTGGAGAGCCGCGGCGGCGACCCGTGGAAGAACGAGAACATTTCCGGCGCCATCGACCCCGCCGCGCCCACCGCCGACCCCGTCTTTCGCGTACAGGTGCCGGAGAATGCCGCGCCCACAGAGCCATACTTCACGCGCCCCAACACTGAGCAGCCGTATTACGACCTCACCCAGCCGGAGTACCGCGAGCGGTCCTTCGCTCCCTGGCCGCTGGAGGCGTGGGCGGAGTTCACCTTCGACGGGCTTCCCATCCGGATCGGCCAGGTGGTCCAGACCATGCATCGCGTTCCCGGCGCCGGCGGCGTCTATGAGCCGCTGGTGGTTACGCCGGCTATCGGAGTGCGGGTGGACCCCGAGGCGCGCATTCTGCCGCTCGACGGCGCGGCGCTTCCGGTCTGGGTCACGGTCCATGCGCAATCCGCCGCCGAAGGTACGGTCGAGCTGAAACTCCCCGCCGGATGGCGTTCCGAGCCCGCGGAAGCGCATTTTCATCTTGAGAGCGCCGGCGATGCGGAGCCGATTCTCTTCTCGGTAACGCCGGCCGGCACAACCACCGGCAACGGGCTCGGGCCCGGAGCTGCGGCCAACCACCCCAGCGATCAAGACCTGTCGCCGGGGGCCCCGGCAACCGCCGAATCTTCCGCTTTCACCATCCAGGCGGTGGCACACTCCGGAGGGCGGGCTTATGAGAGCGGCTGGCAAAGCGTGGGCTACCCCGGCCTGAGTCCCTATAACCTCTACAAAGCAGCCCAGTTGAAGACGCGCAAGGTGGACGTGAAACTGGCGCCTGGCCTGCGCGTGGGCTACATCATGGGCAGCGGCGACCTGGTTGCGGATGCTATCGAGGCGTTGGGCGTCAAGCCGCACATTCTGAACGAGAAAGAAATAGTTTCGGACGACTTTTCCACGTGGAACATTCTTGTCATCGGCATCCGAGCCTATTCCGTGCATCCTGAGTTGACCCTCGCGCAGCCCCGTCTGGAGCAGTTTGTCCACCGCGGCGGGACGCTGATCGTCCAGTACCAGAGCGGCAACTTCCCTGCCCCGTTTCCGCTCTCGATGAGCCGCGCTCCGGAGCGCGTTGTGGACGAGACGGCCCCCGTCAAGCTTCTCGACCCCGCCGATCCCCTGCTCACTTGGCCCAACACCATCACCACAGCCGACTTCGACGGTTGGGTCGAGGAGCGCGGCCACTCCTTCCTCGATTCCTGGGACCCGGCCTACACCCCGCTCACCGAGACAGCCGACCCTGGCCAGGATGCGCAGCGCGGCGGGCTGCTGGTGGCTCATCCCGGCAAAGGAACCTACATCTATGCCGCCTATGCGCTCTATCGCCAGCTTCCTGAACTGGTTCCCGGCGCATACCGCATCCTGGCCAACCTCCTGAGCGCTGGGCAAGAGACTACGGTGAACACATATCAGCAGCAAGCGCCGCACCCATAGGCATTCGATTCATCGGCCTCCGCCAGCCGCTTCTTCCTCCGCAAGCGGCGCCTGCTTCTCAATCCTCGGGTGGAGAAGAAGGTAGCCCAATCGGCGGTTGCCGGTCCCACTTCGACCGTTCATGCTCGACATACTGACATGAGAAGGCTTCCCCTTTCCCTCCTCTTTCTGCCGGCCGCGGTTTGCGTGTGCGCGCAAAGCGGCCCCGTCCCATCCGCGCCCGGTACTCCCGCCCCAAGCAGCTTCTTCAACCGGTGGCAAGCCCGCGCATCCGCCACCCAGGCCAGGCAGCCCGCCTGGGCGGTTCCGGTCATCACTACCTTCACCGGACTCATTCAGGTGGCGCGCACCGACATCGTTCACCAGATCACACCCACCCACACCAACACGTGGAACCTGAACAACAGCAAAGGCCTCAACTTGGTCCCCTGGGCGAACACCGAACTCGCCGTCGATCTGCCGCCGTTTATCGAGCACAATTCCACGGCCAAGGACGGATTCGGCGACTTCTCTTTCCTGGCCAAGTACCGCATCGCCAACGGCAACGCGCAGCACGGCAGTTACACGCTCAGCGCCTGGGCGCTGGCCACGGCGCCCACCGGCAGCTACAAGAACGGCTCGACCAACGCCAGCGTGCAGCCCAACCTGGGCGGCGGCAAGGGCTTCGGGAATTTCGATGTGCAATCGACCATCGGCGCCACGCTGCCCACGGGCAATCCCGCCATCGCCGCCTCCGGCCGCCCGGTCCTCTGGAATACGGTGGCGCAGTACCGCGCCGGCAAGCTCCTCTGGCCGGAGATCGAGAGCAACGCCACCTTCTACAAGGGCGGCGCAAACGACGGCAAGACCCAGGAGTTCATCACCCCTGGAATCATCATTGGCAGGTGCGCTCTTCACCCCTCCGATCCCAAATCCCGTCCCGGCTTAGCATTTGGGGCAGCCATGCAAATCGCCACCAGCCAGTTCCACACCTACAACCACGAATTGGCGATTACGGCCAGGTGGGTCTTCTAGCTTTCCTTGCGGTAGAGAAGATCGCGGATCGCCTTCCGGCGCGCCTCGTTAGCTTCCCTCTCCGCCTTGCGCTCCACGGCATCCTTGGGGCGCTTGGCGGCGGGCTCCTCAACTTTCGGTACGCTGCATGCCGGACAGCGGTTGGCAAAGCCGGGCTTGTCCGGCCTCAGTTCGAACTCCTCTGAGCAGACGACACAGACTCGGATGGGAAATGCCATTTGCAAACATTTTAATGGAAGGCAGTCCTTCAAGAACGAAATCGGGCGCGAAAGCGAAGGCCTCCGGACCACATGGAGAGACGCTCCCGCGCGCACTCGTCAAAGGAATTGACCGCGCCTAGAAACGGAACAGGTAGGATGCCTTGACGAAGATCTGCCGCCCGTCGTTCAGGAACTCGGGCGACCGCGGCGCCACGGTGTTGTTCGGATCGCAAGCTCCGCCCGGCAGGCGATTGCAAAGCGTCCGAGCCAGGTTCTGCAGATCGTTGTTGTAGCCGATATAAACCGCCGTGCCGGGATGCGGAAGCCAAGTAAACAGCGCCTGCGTGGCGACTTGCTTGGTCCGCAGCAACGACGTTTCCGCGGGATTGGCCAGCGTCGAGTCGTACTCCGCAATCACGCGCGCGGAGAGCGCCCGCGTGAACTGGTAGTTGACCTTGGTGCGGAAGATCTGGGTCTCATACACCAGCGCCCCGTCCGCGACCGAGTGGTCGCGATCCAGCAGATAGGTATTGTCCGCGGTCAGCTGGCGGAGAGGCTGCAAGGTAAACAGAACCTGCGCGGTCTGCTGGTTCATCAGAGACGGCGCCGCGCCGGCCACGGGATTGTAATTCACATTGCCGCTGCGGAAGGCGTTGATGCTGAAGTTGAGCTGCGGCCAGGGAGCGCCCCTGAAGACGATCCCGCCGTTGTTTTCGGTGAAGTTTCTGTTCTGCGTGAGCAGGTAACCGTTCTGCGGTCCCACCGTATCGGAGTTCTGGCCGAAGACCGGCGCGATGACGATGTTGCGCGGCAGCAGCCAGAATGGATCGAACGACGAGTAATGAAAGACGCGGTTTCCCAAATGGTCGAAGGCTACATTCTGGTTCGTCTCCAGCCCAAAGCTTTGCAGCTTGCTGTGCTTCGGAAACCACTGATAGGTAGCATGCGTCTGGCCGTCGCGGAAGTTCGATGACTGGATGAAGCCCAATTGGGTTTGAAAGCCGGTGCTGAAATCCTGGTAATTCGACTGCAGGTTGAATGCGTGCCCGGAACGCTGCAATTGAAAATCGGCCGCCGGCCCGGCGGCATAAGTCGGCGGTGTTCCGCTGTCTGCCGTGCCTTTCGTCGAGCTTTCCACCCATTGCCCAGCCGCAGTCCACTTGTTTCTCATCCGCGCGGTAAAATCGATGCCGCCAACGCGGTTCCAGCCCTGGCCGAATTCCTCGTCGGTATAGATCGCGCCGATGCTCGACCCTTTGCCGAATTCTTCGGAGACGCGCCCAACAGCTACCTTCGCGCGCTTGTCATAGAGTGGATCGCCGGGCGCAACCGTTTGCCCCGGTTCTCGATCGTCGATGGCAAACAGGCCAATGTTTGTGTGGCCCATCTTGCCGGTCACGCGTCCCCCGTACTCCGGGTGAACGATGTTCCGCGTATAAATAAGGTTGATCGGCGTGGCAAAGTAGTTTGCGTTTTCCAGAAAGAAGGGCCGAAGCTCCGGAAAGTAAACCGGATAACGCTGATCGACAGTGAATTGCGGCTGATCCGACTCCACGTCGCTGAAGTCCGGGTTGACAGTCGCATCGAAGATAATGCTGTCCTTGAGAATCGCCTTGGCCTCGCCGCCCGCCGTGGCCTCGATATGGCGCGAACTCCAATAGGGATTCAGCGGGTCGATGGTCTCCAGCGTGCGCTCGTTTTGGCCGAGGCCATAAGGGTTGATCTGCAGATTATGCGATCCTGTCACACCCTCGATGCCTTTCAGCGTGGCTTCCTGAGTTAGAGTGCCCGAAACGTTGGCGGCGATGTGCGGCCAGTTGTCGGTCTCGCTGTTGCGCGGGAAGTTGCGCCCGAAGACCACGCCCCAGTCCGATCCGTTGGGACGGAAACGCAGGCTGCGAAAAGGGATGGCCATCAGCGCCATCCATCCGCCGGAAGTCACTTGACCTTCGGAGTCCCATACCTGGTCGTAACTGTAATCCTGGCCGCTGGTTTCGCTCCACGCCGCGTCGGCCTGCACACCCACCGGATTCACCGTGAAAAGAACGCCTTTCCGGTGATCCTGAAAGGGATCGAAGAGCACGGAGACGTTGTCGTCGTTGAGTATGTTCTCGCGCCGGGCAAGATGGCCGCGAATCTCGTCGGGGTGACTATCGTGGCAGATGAAGACGAGATACAGATTGCTCTTCGTAAAGCCCATCCACACCTCGGTTGCTTCGGTCGCCGGCTGCCCGTCGCGCGGATAGTTCTGTATAAACCCGGTGATATGGAGCAGTTTGTCTTTCAACTCCTTTCTCGGTTCCATGCCCGCGAAGTCCGCGAGCCGCAACCCTTTGGCTATGAGCGGCACTCTGTAGTCTTGGGGCGCCTGGGTATTGGGGGCTTGCGCCTGTGCCGCCGCGGGCTTGTTGCTCTGTGCGGCCGAAGCCCCAAAAGCAACCGCTGCCAGACACAATGCCATTCCCAATGCCTGATGCCTCATGCCTCAATGGTACGCGGGGCATCTCTCCATTGTTCCTCGCGGACCACCGCTAGTTGCACGGAATGAAACCGCTCCCATCCCGGTTCATCTCGCGCAACGCCGGCCACGTCGACCGCGCCGCGAAGCGGCAGGCCCTGCCCGAGGCTCTGGAGTATCTGTGGCAGGGCTATCCCATCGATCAGCCTCAAGGGAATGCGCGATAATGGCCGCATGAGGCTCACCGATCGTTGCTATGCGATTACCGGATTGGGATATGCGCCGCCTTGGTGCGTCAATGCGGGATTCATCGTCGGCGATGAAATCACTCTGGTGGTGGACACGGGTGGGAGCACATTGGCCGCCCAAACCATTTATGGCTATGCCCGTGCCGCGCGGTCTGGAAATACGCTGCGGGTTCTCAATACGGAGAAACACTTCGATCATATCAGCGGGAATGGATGCTTTCGCGAGATGGGGATTGATGTGTACGGCCACGCGGGGATAGCGCGGACGCCCGAAGAGTTTGAAGCAGAGATCGCCGAGTTCAACGATTCGATTCCCGATCCGGTGCGGCGCGCCCGCGGTGAATCAAAGGCTTTCTTCTATCAAACGGATCCGACGAATCCAAACTGCCGGATTCAAGAGGAGACAACCTTCGATCTGGGCGGTATCCATGCTGAGATTCTGCTGACTCCAGGCCATACACTGACAAATCTCTCTGTTTGGGTTCCGGAAGACGGGGTCTTGTACTGCGGCGACTGTCTGGTTCGCGAGTATCTGCCGAACCTGGACGCAGGTGGCAAGGCAGACTGGCAGATATGGCTTGAATCGCTTGACCGGATCGAAGGACTCAAGCCCGGTTTTGTTGTCGGCGGCCATGGTCCGGTCTCCCGTGGCGACGAGATTCCAGCGGCCATAGAATCTGTGCGAAATGTGCTGAGGGAATCGATCGCGAGAGGCCATTCGCCCACCGCCCGCTGCTGAGGCCCCGCTTGGATGACTCCCGGCTGGCATTGCGCTGCTTTCCACGCCTCCCACATCGCCCATCACCACCGGCCTTGTCCTCAGCACAGACCCGCCCATGCCCGGCTTCGCCCAAACCGTCGTGCGGACCGAAATCTTCCAGAGGATCGAGCGGTCCATGAGCCCGCCCACGGCGGGGCACGATCTTTCCAGAGGCCCTCCCGGGCTTTTACACTTCCGGTTCGCGCCCCCATAATGAATGGCAGCAACTCAAGATCACTTTCGAGAAAGCTGGTGCAATGTGCCCATTCCGGTGTTGAAACCTACCGCGGCCCGCAACGAGACATTTGCGGGCGTAACCTATCACATCGAAGGCGAATTGGTCCCGGCGCTGCACATTGAGTTGAGCAGTGTTCCGGTGTACTTCGAGCACTACATTCTTCTCTGGAAAGATCTCAACGTGCAAATCGGCATCCGGCCCCTGGCCGGCGGACTCAAGCGCATGCTTGCCGGGATGCCCGTCTTCCTGACCGAGGTCAGGGGGCCGGGGCAGATCTGCTTCAGCCGCGACGGCGCGGGCCATATCTTCGGGATTCACCTGCGCCCCGGCGAACGAGTCGATATGCGGGAACACCAGTTTCTGGCCGCCACCGCCAACGTGGAATACGGTTTTTCGCGAGTGAAAGGCATATCGAATATGCTGCTTGGCGGCACCGGCTTCTTTATCGACCACTTCACCGCGCGCTCCGCCGAGGGCATCGTGTGGGTGCATGGTTACGGGAACGTGTTCGAGGTTGCCCTTGCGGCCGGCGAGCAGATCGATATCGAACCCGGCGGCTGGATCTACAAGGATCCATCGGTCACCATGGAGACCCAGTTCCAGAGATTCTCGACCGGAATCTTCGCCAGCGCATGCAGCTTCGTGTGGAACCGGTTTACCGGCCCCGGACGAGTTGGAATTCAATCCATGTACGTCCATATGCCGACAGCGGAATAGCATACTGTGCGTCTGGCCGGCGCGGCAGGCATCCCAGGCTGCCTGTCGCCTGGCTTGTGCCCTATCCTCAGTACAGACCCTCCCATGCCCGACTTCGCCCAATCCGTCAAGCAGCAGGCCGACATCGTCAAGGTGATCGAGGGCTACATCCGCCTGCGCAAGGCGGGAGCGCAGAACTACTCCGGCCTCTGTCCGTTTCACAAGGAGAAGTCGCCGTCCTTCTCGGTTCATGCGGTGCGCCAGTTCTACCACTGCTTCGGCTGCCAGGCTTCGGGCGACGTGTTCAGCTTCGTGGCCAAGATTGAGAACGTCACGTTCCCTGAGGCGGTGCGCATCGTGGCGCAGAAGTGCGGCATTCCGCTGCCCAAGCGCGAGTTCTCTTCGCCCAAGCAGGCGGCCGAGGCGCGCCTGAGAGCCAAGCTCCTGGAGCTGCACGAGACCGCGACAGCCTGGTTCGAGGAGCAACTGCGCTCGCCCGAGGGCGCCGTGGCCCGCGAGTACCTGGCCGGTCGAGGTCTTACTCCCGAAGGCATCAAGACCTTCCGCATTGGCTACGCGCCCGACAGCTTCAACGCCCTGCGCGACCGGCTCAGCGGCATGGCCGACAACGAGACCCTGCGCGCCAGCGGCCTCTTCAGCGCCAAGGAGCAGGGCGACGGCAGCCTGGGGCCCATCTACGACCGCTTCCGCAAGCGAGTCATGTTTCCCATCGCCAACGAGAGCGGGCGGGTGATCGCCTTCACCGCGCGCACACTGGAAACGGGCGACAAGGCGGGCGCAAAGTACATCAACTCGCCGGAGACGCCGCTTTATTCCAAGAGTTTGGTTCTCTTCAACCTCGACAAGGCGCGCGCCTCCATCCGCCAGCATGAGTTTGCCGTGCTGGTCGAGGGCCAGATGGACTGTATCTCGGTTTACTTGCGCGGCATCCAGAACGTCATCGCCACCAGCGGCACGGCCTTTACCGAGCAGCAGGTGGCCCTGCTGCGCCGCCACACCTCTCAAGTCGTAGTCAACTTCGATCCCGACGCCGCCGGCTCGAATGCCGCCGAGAAGTCCATCGCCCTGCTTACCGAGGAGGGCTTCACCATCAAGATCGTCACCCTCGACGGCGGCCTCGACCCCGACCGCTATATCCGCGAGCGCGGCGTCGACGCCTATATGGCGGCGTTACGCGGCGCACGCCGTCAGGCCGACTACCTGATCGAGCGCGCGCGCCTGCTCTTCCCCGGCGCCAGCTCGGAGCAAAAGGTGAAGGCCATGAACTTTCTGCTGCCTCACATCCGGCGTATGCCGGAGAAGCTGGCGCGCGACCAGTTTGCCGCCGACGCAGCGCAAAAGCTGGGCATCGACTCCGCCGTGTTGCGCGAAGAACTGCGCCAGGCAGCGCTCAAGCGCCGCGACCGCATCGAGGCGCGGGCCGCCACGCTTACCGAAGTGGAGCGGGTCCTGCTGCGCGCGCTGGCCATCACCGACCCTGAAGACGAGCGGGCGCGGCGGCTGGCGGCAGACGCTCTGGCCCAGCAACCGGCGTGGTTTGAGCACCTGGGCACGTTCGCGGCCATGCAGGCACTGGCTGTTCGCCAGGCCAACGACCCAATCGAAGTGGTCGAGGACTCGGCGCAGCGCGCTTTGCTGGCCGAGGCGCTACTCGCAGAGACTAAGCCGCCCTTGGAGAGTGAGGTGCAAAGCGCCATCCAGGAGATTCATGAGCGGGCCATCGAAACCCGCCAGCGCGACCTTCGCGCGCTGATCGCCGAAGCCGAGCGCCGCGGCGACTTTGCCGAACTGGCCCTGCTGACCCAGCAAAAGCTCGACCTCGACCGCGCCCTGCGGCAGTTGCATCTGCATCGGGGTCCCGCATGATCCCGGCATACATAGCTGCGCTTGCCTTGGCCAAATGTACAAGTCCCGCTGGCGAGCGATAAGATTGCAGGTCCGTATCAGGCGGCCGCGGCCTGCAATAGAGTTCGGAGCCGGCTGCTGTTGAAACTGAAATCACCGAGGTTCTGGAATGAAGCATTCGTTCATTTCCCCGTTTGCGCGCGTTTCCGCCCTTTTGCCCGCCGGAATCGCTCCGGTTGCCGCGGCTGCGGCGCTTCTCACCGCCCAGGCCGCCTTTGCCCAGGCTGCTCCTCCGCATGCGCCCATTGTGCTTACCGGCGCAGACCGGCGGCCCGCCACCTCTCTCGACGGCGACTGGGCCTCGATCGTCGATCCTTACTTCTCCGGCCTCTTCAGCTTTCATCATCAGGAGAAGACCAACGGCTGGTTCCTCAACCGCAAGGCCCAGCCCGGCGATAACTTCCCTACCGAGTACGACTTTGCTACCGCGCCCAAGCTGAAGGTGCCCGGCGACTGGAATACGCAGCGCGAGTCGCTGTTCTACTATGAGGGACCCGTGTGGTACGAGCGCGACTTCACTTACCAGCCCAGGGAACACACCCGCGTCTTTCTGCATGTGGGCGCGGCCAACTACCGGTCGTGGTTCTGGGTTAACGGCGTGAAGGTCTGCGAGCACGAAGGCGGATACACGAGCTTCAACTGCGATGTGACGGCGGCGGTTCATGCGGGGGCGAACTTCGTGGTGGCCGTTGTCGATAACACGCGCCATGAAGACAATGTTCCCACCCTTGAAACCGATTGGTGGAACTATGGCGGCCTGCATCGCTCCGTCTCGCTGATCGAGGTTCCCGAAACTTTCGTCGATCAGTACGATCTGCATCTCTCCCGCTCGCCAGAGACGAAAATCACTCCCCACGGCAATGACTTCGGCATCGTCGGCTCCTTGAATCTTGCACACATCGAGGGCTGGGTGCATGTGGAAGGCGGCAAAGCCGGCGACAAGGTGGAGGTCGAAATCCCCGAGCTAAACTCCAAGGGCGATGGCGTTCTCTCGGCGGATGGACGCGCGCAACTTCTTCTGGTTGCATCGAACCTCGAGCGCTGGTCGCCGGAGACGCCGAAGCTATACAAGGTCCGGATCAGCGCGGGCCAGGATTCCATTGAGGATCTGATCGGCTTTCGCACCGTGGAGGCGCGCGGCACCGAGATACTGCTGAATGGAAAGCCCATCTTTCTGCGCGGCGTCTCCATTCATGCCGAGGCGCCTTACCGCACCGGCCGCGCTAACTCGGACCAGGATGCGGAGACACTGCTGGGCTGGGCTAAGGAACTGGGCTGCAACTTTGTCCGCCTGGCTCATTATCCGCACGACGAAACCATGCTGCGCGCGGCCGACCGCATGGGCGTGCTGGTGTGGAGTGAGAATCCCGTCTACTGGGCGCTGGAGTTCGACAATCCAAAGGTGCTGGCCAAGGCCCAACAGCAGTTGGACGAGGAGATCAACACTTCGCGCAATCATGCGGCCATCATTCTCTGGTCGATGGCGAACGAGACGCCCAATACCGAAGCGCGCACGCGCTTTATTGAAACTCTGGCCGGCCGCGCCCGCGAGCTTGATCCCACGCGCCTGATTACCGCGGCGCTGCTGGTGCGCGCGGAAGGAAACACCAAGATCGTGGACGACAAACTGGGCGAGGCGCTGGATGTGATCGGGACCAACGAATACATAGGATGGTATGAGCGGAAGCCGGAGACCGCCGACATAACCCAGTGGCGCATCGACTATCAGAAACCTCTGATCATGAGCGAGTTCGGCGGCGGCGCCAAGGCCGGCCTGCACGGCGGCGACAACCAGCGCTGGACCGAGGAATTCCAGGCCAGCATCTATCGCCATCAACTGGGCATGCTCAACCGGATTCCCCAGCTTAGAGGCATGAGCCCGTGGATTCTGATGGATTTTCGCTCGCCCAACAGGCCCTTGGCCGGCATCCAGGATGAGTACAATCGCAAGGGACTTATCTCCGAGCAGGGGCAAAAGAAGGCGGCGTTTTTCATTCTGCAGAAGGCGTACAAGGACGGGACCGTGGGCAAGCCGGAATGAAATCTTGCGCCACCGCCCATGGAGCCTGTGCAAATCGCCGCATAAACTGTGCGCACGCAAGTTTCTGAGTTATGCTTGACGCATGGCAACCGATTCCACTCTTACCCTGATCGACGCGGAGATCGCAAAGCTCAAGCAGGTCCGCTCCCTGCTGGCCCACAGCGGCAAAATCGCCGCCAGAATTATCGCGATCAAGACCAAAATCAAGGAGCGCAAAACCCGGCTGGCGGCGGCCAAGGCAGCGGCAAAGAAACCTGCCAAGGCAGAGGCCAAGGCGGCGGTAAAGAAGCCTGCCAAGGCGAGAAAGCGTCGCGTGCTGAGCCCCGAGGCGCGGCAGCGGATCGCCGATGCGCAGCGCAGGCGCTGGGCGGCCAAGGCTGCGGCCGAAGAGCCTGTCATGCCAGTGGCGATAGAGCCCGTTGTGGCGTTGCCGATCGAGCCTGTCATGCCAGTGGCGATAGAGCCTGTCGAAGAACCTGCCAAGACCAGAAAGCCACGCGTGTTGAGCCCCGAGGCGCGGCAGCGGATCGCCGACGCGCAGCGCAAGCGCTGGGCGGCCAGGAAGGCCACAGCCTAGAAGCGCGTTGGACTTTCACCACGTGCTGTCAGCTGAGGCTGGTCATGACCAGCATTCTCGGCTCGGTCATCTCCTCGATGGCTGAGCGGAGGCCTTCGCGTCCCATCCCGGAGTCTTTGACGCCGCCGAAGGGCATAGGGTCCAGCCGCCACGAGGGCGTGTCGCCAACGATGAGCGCGCCCACTTCGAGTTCGCGATAGGCGGTGAGGATGCGCCCGGCGTCGCGAGTGAGCAGGCCGGCCTGGAGGCCGTACTTGCAGTGGTTGACTTCGGCCAGGGCCTGCTCGAAGTCGCCGTAAGGCTCGATGGCGACCACCGGGCCGAAGACCTCCTCGTCGCGCACCTTCATCCCCGGCTTGGTTCCGGTAAGGATCACCGGAGCGAGGACGGAGCCGTGGCGCTCGCCGCCGGCCACCAGCTTGGCGCCGCCCTCGACTGCCTCCTTGATCCATGCCTCGACGCGCTCGGCTTCGCTGGGGCGGACCAGCGGACCGACTTCAGTCGCCTCGTCGGCGGGGTTTCCGGCCACCATCCGGGCGGCGTGCTCGACGACCTTCCAGAGAAACGTCTGGAAGACGCCGCGCTCCACAAAGACACGCTGCACGCTGATGCACGACTGGCCGGCGAATCCGAAGGCTGAGCGGGCGGTGCGCAGGGCAGCCTCCTCCAGGTCGTGCCAGTCGCTGTGGACGATGAGCGCGGCATTGCCGCCGAGTTCGAGCAGGACGCGCTTGCGGCTGGAGTGCGCTTTCAGCTCCCAGCCGACCCTGGCCGAGCCGGTAAAGCTGACCAGCTTGATGCGGTCTTCCTTCTCCGCCAGGTGCGCGGTCTCTGCGTCGCTGAGGGTGAGAACGGCCAGCGCCTCCGTGGGCCAGCCGGCCTTGAGAATCACTTCGCCAAGAGCGAGGGCGGTAAAGGGTGTCTGCGGAGCGGGCTTAAGGAGGATGGGGCAGCCGGCGGCCATCGCGGGCGCGACTTTGTGGGCTACCAGGTTCAAGGGGAAGTTGAACGGGGTGATGGCCAGGATGGGACCGATGGGGAACCGGTGGACGAGTCCCCAGCGGCCCTCGTTGCCCTCGGTCAAATCCAGGGGCAGGCTTTCGCCGCCCAGGCGCGCAGCTTCCTCAGCGGCGGTCTTGAAGGTGACCACGGCGCGGTCCACCTCAACGCGCGCCAGGCGGAGGGGCTTGCCGGCCTCGGCCACGATAAGCTGGGCGAAGCGCTCCTTCTGCTCGATAAGCGCGGCGGCCACGTCTTCCAGAATCTCGCGGCGCTTCCAGCGCGGCAGCGCGCGGGTGCGCCGCAGGCTGGCCACAGCGTGGTTGACGGCCTGGCGGGCATCCGCGCGGGTAGCCACAGAGACCCGGCCCACCAGACCCTGGTCCCACGGCGAATGCACCTCCAGGGCTTCTCCATCGATCCACTCCTTGCCGCACATCAGAAATCCCGTTTGCGTTCCCGGCCGCATCTTCATGGCGCTGGCGCTCCTCGTCCGTCTCTGACTTGTATGGTACAAGGGCGGAGCGCGGGAGAGCGGCGCCGCGGCGGCATTCGCCCCGCCGCTGCCGCCAGGCGGTCCCGGCACGGTACACTGTTCGCCTATGATCCATGACGGCAAGAGCCCGGAACTTCCCTTCGACGCTGTGGAGGCAGTCGAGCATTTGCGCGCGCGCGACCCCAAGCTGGGCGCGCTGATCGAGCGGGCGGGCGCGTTCACGCTGCGCCTCGATGGGGAGCAATCGCCCTTCGAGTCGCTGCTCGAATCGATCCTTTACCAGCAGTTGCACGGCAAGGCGGCGGCCACCATCCATCGCCGGGTGCGCGCGTACTTTGGCGGCGATCCCGCGCCGCAACTGCTGCTGGATGCGCCGGACGAGGTGCTGCGCGCGGCCGGTGTCTCCGGCAACAAGATCAAGGCTCTGAAGGATCTGGCGGCGCGCGCGCTGGACGGCACCGTGCCCGCTCATGCGGCTATCGGAAGGATGACGGATGAGGAGATTGTCGAGCGGCTGACCCAGGTGCGCGGGATTGGCCGCTGGACGGTTGAGATGTTGCTGATCTTCCGCATGGGACGCCCGGATGTGCTGCCGGCCACCGACTACGGTGTGCGCAAGGGCTTCGCGCTGACCTTCCAGAGAATCCCCAGAACGCGGGCGCTGACTGCCGATGACCTGCCCAAGCCCGAGGTGGTGCTCAAAAGGGGAAAGCGGTGGGCGCCGTTCCGTTCGGTGGCCAGTTGGTACCTGTGGCGGGCGTGCGACCTGGCCAGAAACACGTCTTAATGCGGAATCTCCCCCATTCTGCGCAGGAACGGCGTCATCGTCAGGCCTTGCACAAAGACAGAAAAGGCAACGACCGCAAAACTGATCGTGATAATCTCTTCGCGCAACGGAAGTGTAGGCGGAAGGCCGAGCGCGAGAGCCAGCGCCATGGCTCCCCGCAAGCCTCCCCAGAATAGAATGTGCTGAAGCTTGGCGGTCACGCGCAGCAAGGAGCGCGAAAAGAGAAGGCAGCAGGGATAGACGGCCACCGCGCGCCCCAGGGTCACGAGCGCAATCGCAATCAGCGCCGGAAGCCAATTCGCCTTGAAATTCTGATGGGCCTCGTGCATTCCGATCAAGAGAAAGACCATCGAGTTCGCCACAAAGGCGGCGTACTCCCAAAATGCCTGTATGACCTCTCTTCCTCGCTCGGAAAACGAATTCAGCGATCTGAAATTGCTCACGATCAGTCCGGCGGTGATGGTTGCCAGAACGCCGGACCATCCAAAATGATCGGCCAGCAGGAAGGATCCATAAGCAGCCACCATCGTGAAAGTGATCTCCACCAGATGATCTTCCGTCCGGCCCGCGAGCAGCAGCGCCGCCAGAGCAACCGCCGCGCCGCACAGAACGCCGCCGGCGATTGTCTTTAGAAGCATGGCCGTGACTGCAACCGATGTCAGCTGCTGACCGGAAGCGAGAGCGACAACGGCGCCAAAGGCAACCGCCGCCGTGCCATCATTCAGAAGGCTTTCCGCTTCGATAAGCACCGGCAGGCGCCCATGCGCTTTTGCTTCCTTGAAAGTCGCTATAACGGAAACCGGGTCGGTGGCGGCGATCAGAGCGCCAAAGACCAGCGCGCCGTTCCATTGCCAACTCGCTAAAAAGTGCATGCCGGCTGCGGTCACGCCGGCTGAGAGCACGACGCCGAGTGTGGCCAGCACGCCAATCACAAGAAGATCCCGGCGCAGCTGCTTCCAGGAAATGGAAATCGCTGCTTCAAAGAGAAGCGGCGGAAGCAGCCCCGTGAAGATAAGCTCCTTGGTGAGTATCGTCTTCGGCGCAAAGGGCAGGGCAGCCAGCAGGATTCCTGCCGCCACCAGGCCAACGCTGTACGGGAGCCGGAGCCGGCGGGTCAGCATGGCGACAACCGCGGCAATCAATAGCAGCAGCGTTCCGTTTTGAAAACTCAGTTCCATTCGCACCCGCGCGCGTTCAGGCAGGTTTATTGCCGAAAGATCATGTCCACCATAACGCTGTAGCGGCCTTTCGGCCAAGCCGTGCGAGGATTGCCACCGGCGGCTCTTTCAGGACACAGCGCTGCCCTGCCGATATTGTCTACAATGAGTCCAACTGTTCGGCAAACACGAAAAGGTCAAGGAAAGCATGGCGGCAAACCAGCGTTTTGTCTGCATACATGGTCACTTTTATCAACCGCCGCGGGAGAATCCGTGGCTGGAGACGGTCGAGACGCAGGAGACCGCCGCGCCCTACCACGACTGGAACGAGCGCATCTGCGCGGAGTGCTACGCCACCAACGGCGCGGCGCGCATCCTGAATAACAAAAACCTGATTACCCGCATTGTGAACAACTATGCGCGCATGAGCTTCGACTTCGGGCCGACGCTGATGAGCTGGCTGAAGGAGAATGCGCCCCGCACCTACCGGACGATCCTGGACGGTGAGCGGCGCAGCCGCAAGAGCTACGGCGGGCACAGCTCGGCCATGGCGCAGGTGTACAACCACTTGATTATGCCGCTGGCCAGTCGCCGCGACAGGATCACCCAAATCCGCTGGGGCATTGCCGACTATGAGCATCACTACGGCGCGCCGCCGGAGGGAATGTGGCTGGCGGAGACGGCGGCGGACAGCGATACGCTGGAGTTGCTGGCGCAGCACGGAATCAAGTACACGGTGCTGGCGCCGCACCAGTGCGGCCGCATCCGGCTGCTCATGGACGGGGCGGGAAAAGACGACGCAGGCTGGAAGCAGACCCCCGGCGGTTCGGTGGATACGACGCGGCCGTACCTGGTGCGTTTCGACTCCGGAGTTGCGATTGCGGTCTTCTTTTACAACGCCCCCATCTCCGGGGAGATCGCCTTTGGGGGGCTGCTGAATTCGGGCGAAGACTTCGCCGCGCGTCTCAAAGCCGGCTTCAAAGATACCCCGGAGTCACAGTTGGTCCACGTGGCCACGGACGGCGAGTCCTATGGCCACCATCACAAGTATGGCGAGATGGCGCTGGCCTACACGCTGCGTCTGCTGGAAGAGGACAAGACGGTGAAGCTGGCCAACTATGGCAGCTTCCTGGAGCAGTTTCCGCCCCGGTACGAGTGCGAGATCGTCGAAAACACCTCCTGGAGCTGCGCGCACGGGGTCGAGCGCTGGCGCTCCAACTGCGGCTGCAACGGCGGCAAGGGGTTCAGCCAGCTTTGGCGGGCGCCCCTGCGCAAGGCCCTCGACGAACTCCGCGACGCCCTGATTCCGCTCACGGAGCAGGAGGGCGCAAAGCTCTACAAGAACGTCTGGGAGGCCCGCGACGGCTACATCGAGGCCGTGGTCGACCAGAGCCCGCAGGCGGTGGAGCGATTCTTCCGCAAGCACCAGAGCCACATGCTCTCCGTGGCCGAGCGGATGCGCGCCCTGGAGCTGATGGAGATGCAGCGCCACGCCCAGCTCATGTACACCAGCTGCGGATGGTTCTTCGACGACATAGCGGGCATCGAGACCGTGCAGATCATTGCCTATGCGGCGCGGGTGCTGCAACTGGCGCGGCAGTTGTTCGGCGATGAGGGAAACGCGCTGGAGCCGGCCTTTCTGGCCCGCCTGGCCGAGGCGCGCTCCAACGTGGCCAGCGCCGGCGATGGCGCGCTTCTCTACAAGGAGCAGGTCAGATGCAGGCAGTTGGGCCTGGAACAGGTGGCGGCCCACTACGCCATCAGCTCCATGTTCTCCTCCTTTGCCGAGGAGACCGACCTGTTCTGCTACCGGGTGTGGCGCAACTCGTGGGAGATCTTCTCCTCCGGCCGCGGGCGGCTGGCACTGGGCCGCGCCAAGATCGTCAGCGCGGTCACCACCGAGCAGGAGTCCTTCTCCTTCGCGGTTCTGCACTTCGGCGATCAGAACATTACCGCCGCCGTAAAGCCTTATCGCGGCGCCGACGCCGCCGGGTTCGAGGCCTTTGTCAAAGAGGCCGCCGGGCTGGTGCAGAGCGCGAACTTCCCGGAGGTGATTCGACTCCTCGACGAGCACTACGGCCGCGTTGACTATTCGCTGACCTCGCTGTTTACCGATGAGCAGCGGCGCATCGTGCAGATCATCCTCAACTCGACGCTGTGGGACATCGAGAACTCGCTGACCGCGATCTACCAGGACCACGCCAGCCTGCTGCACTATCTTTCCCAGGCCGGACTGCCCAAGCCGCCGGCGCTGAGCCTGGCCGCGGGGTTCGCCATCAATGCTGGACTGCGCAGGGCGCTGGAGGCCGAGCCTGTCGACCAGGCCCAGTTGCGATCCTTTCTTTCGCTGGCCAAGGCCGACCAGGTTCCCCTGGAGACGGCTACGCTCTCCTACATTGCCGACCAGCGCATGAAGCGCTCCATGATCGAGCTGGTAATGTCCTCAGGCTCGCTGGAGATTCTGGAGCGGACGCTCAGCTTGGCCCGCACCGTGATCGAGCTGCCCTTCGAGCTCAACCTGTGGCAGGCGCAGAACATCTGGTATGAGATTCTGCGCACCGCCAGCTACGGGCTGGTCGCCCTGAGCAAAGACGATCGCCCGCGCTGGGATAAGGACTTCAACGAACTGGGCGCTTGCCTGTCGATCGACTGCGTGGCCATCGGCGCCCAGGATCTGACGGCGGGGAATGCGGGGAGCTGATGCAGGAAACAGGCGGGCTGGCCGGAAGCGGTTGCGCGCGAAAACCAGACCGCGAAGGTCGCCCCGAATCCTGTTAAAATCGACTTTCGGCCCGCCGCGCCGCTCAAGGAATTCATCCGCAGAAAGCCGTCTCCGTGCCCGACGAACCACAGCCCAAATCCGTAACCTACGCCGACGCCGGCGTGGACATCAGCATCGGCGATCGCGCCAAGGAGCGCATCAAGTACCTGGCGAGCAAGACCTTCAACCGCAACGTCCTGGGAGGCATCGGCGGCTTCGGCGCGCTCTACCGGCTGGACCTGCAGCGCTGGAAGAGCCCGATTCTGGTTAGCTCGGCCGATGGTGTGGGAACCAAGCTGAAGGTGGCCTTCGAGCTGGGGCAGCACCGGACGGTGGGCGCGGACCTGGTGAACCACTGCGTCAACGACATTGCCGTGCAGGGGGCGACGCCGCTCTTCTTTCTGGATTACCTGGCCAGCGGCAAGCTCGACCCGGTGGTGACCGAGAGCGTGGTGACCGGGCTGGCCGATGCGTGCAAGGCCAACGGCTGCGCCCTGATCGGCGGCGAGACGGCACAGATGCCGGGCTTTTATGCCGACGGAGAGTACGACCTGGCGGGCTTTATCGTGGGCGTCGTGGAGCGGGAAAAGATGGTGACCGGCGCGAAGATCAAGGCCGGCGACGTGCTGATCGGCCTGCCCTCAACGGGGCTGCATACCAACGGCTATTCGCTGGCGCGCAAGCTGTTCTTCGAGGTTGCCGGCTACCAGCCCACCCAATATGTGACCGCCATCCGGGAGAAAGCCGGCGCGGCTCTGATGAAGACGCATCGCAGCTATCTGCACGTGATTCACAAGCTGGTTGGGGCCGGGCTGACCACCGGCATGGCGCACATCACCGGCGGCGGGATCACCGAAAACCTGCCCCGCATCCTGCCTAAGAATACCGGGGCGCAGGTCGAGCTGGGCTCCTGGCCGGTGCTGCCGATCTTTGAGCATCTGCGCGCGCTGGGCCAGGTCTCGCGGGAGGAGATGATGCGCACCTTCAATATGGGCGTAGGGCTGATTGCGGCGATTCCGGCGGCCAGGTTCACGCGCGCCAAAGATCTGTTGGACCGGGCCGAGGAGAAGTTCTATGTCATTGGGCGAGTGGTGAAGGGCGAGCGCCGGGTGCAGTACACATGAGGGCGTTTTGAAGCGGCGCGGCTTGCCTCGGACCGCGCAAGCGATTCTTTCTTTGAAATGCTCGATCTGCGGTCAGGCTCTCAATCAGCCGATGAGGCCCGAAACATGGGATTGTGGCGGCGACTGCCTTCGATGTATGGCTGAGTTTGGGGATTCGGACTGTATTGAATCCATGAAGAAGCTGGAAGACCCGGCCGCTCGGGACCAGGTGCTTCTTCACTATGAGGCCTGGCGGGTCAACCAATCGCTGGAGGATTGAGGGCACGGGCCTTGGTCCGGAGGGAAGATGTTGGAGATGAGATTGAAAGATCGGCCCGTTCGCCTCGGCATCCTGCTCTCCGGCCGCGGGTCGAACTTCCTGGCCATCGCCGAGTCCATCCGCGCCGGACGGCTGGCAGGCGTCGAGATCGCCGTGGTCGTCTCGAATGTCGCCGAGGCTGCCGGGCTAAAAGCCGCGCGAGAGTTAGGGCTGCCGACGGCGGAGTTTGTCGTCGACGATTACAGGCGTCGCTGGCGTTCCGGATTCATAGATCCAGCGACCGGTGAGCAGGCCCCTAAGGGAGAAGGTTTCTTGATACCTGTCTACCATAAGGGCCTTATACACGCCGAGCACGAGGCCGATGTGATAGCTTGCCTGCGGGAGCACTGCGTGGACCTGATCTGCCTCGCCGGCTATATGCGGCTGCTCTCGCCGCAGTTTGTCTCCGCTTTTCCCAATCGCATTCTCAATATTCATCCCTCGCTGCTACCGGCCTTTCCCGGCCTGGAGGCGCAGCAGCAGGCCTTCGACTACGGCGTAATGGTATCCGGCTGCACAGTCCACCTTGTGGATGAGGCTATGGACCACGGCGTAATCGTCGTGCAGCGGGCGATTCCGGTGCTGGAGACCGACGACGCGCACTCGCTCGCCGGGCGCATTCTGGCCGAGGAACATATTGCTTACAGCGAGGCAATCGCGCGCGTGGCCAGCGGGGAGTATGAGATTCGCGGACGGCGGTTTGTGAAGCGGGATTCGCGGGATGAAGCCGAGCCAACGCCGGCGAAGTAGCTCCAAATCCCGGCCTGTGCTTCCACACTGTGCCCACCGACCCCGGAACGATACAATCCCCTTTAGGCCGCCGGAGGTTTCGGCGGGCCACGGGAGCGGTTCAGCGATGGGTTACCAGGTTCTGGCCAGGAAGTATCGTCCACAGCGCTTCGCCGACGTGGTGGGCCAGGATCACGTCACCCGCACGCTGATGAATGCGCTCAGCCAGAACCGCATCGCGCACGGCTACATCTTCTCGGGGCACAGAGGCATCGGCAAGACCACCATCGCGCGCATCGTGGCCATGGCGCTGAACTGCCGCACCGAAGCCGGCAGCGCGGCACGGCCCACATGCGAGCCCTGCGGCGTCTGCGATTCCTGCGTCGAGGTACGCCAGGGCAACGCCGTTGACGTGATCGAGATCGACGCCGCCACCAACCGCGGCATCGACGAGATTCGCGAACTGCGCGACGCCGCCCGCTACGCCCCGGCTCGCGATCGCTACAAGATTTATATCCTCGACGAGGCTCACCAGATCACTGAGGCGGCCTTCAACGCCCTGCTCAAGACCCTCGAAGAGCCTCCTGCGCACGTCATCTTCATGATGGCCACGACGCAGCCGGAAGACATTCCGCAGACCATCCGTTCCCGCTGCCAGCACTTCAGCTTTCACGCCGTCCGCTTCGACGACATCCTGGCCCAGTTGCGCAGGATTGCCGCCGCGGAGCAGGTGGAGGCCGAGGACGATGCGCTGGCCCTGCTGGCCGAGGCCGGCGACGGTTCCATGCGCGACGCGCTCTCCATCATGGATCAGGCCATCGCTTCGGCGCCCATCGAGGCCGGCCGCCCGGTGCTCTCCGCCGCGCAAATTCGCGAACTGATGGGCGCGGTGCCCAACGCCGTCTTCGAGCGCCTGCTGGAACCAGTCGCCGCCGGCCAAAGCGCCGAGCTGATGGAACAGTTGAACCTCCTGGTCAATGCCGGCCACAGCCCCTCCTCGCTGGCCCGCCAGATGGTGCGCTACCTGCGCAATGCGCTCATGGCCAAGCTGGACGGCGAGAAGACCGAACTGCTCCAGATCTCCGTCGATGAGCGCGCCCGCGCCGCGCGCACCGCGCTGCTGTTTACCGAGGAGGAGCTGACCCGCAATCTGCAAATCGTTCTGCGCGCCTTCGACGATCTCAACTACCGCCAGGAGCAGCGCTTCCACCTCGAACTCGGCCTCCTCAAGCTGATCCATGCGCAGCGGCTGCTGCCGATCGAAGAGCTGTTGAGCGGCGTGGCCATGGGTGCTTCGGGCGGCTCTGCAAACCGCGTCGCATCCGGTGCTGCCCGGCCATTGCCGGCCCCGTCGCGCCCAGTTGCAGCCGCGCCGTCCATTTCTCCGTTTGGACCAGCGGGCGATAGCTGGAGTTCAGGCCACTCGGACCCAGGATCGAAACCGGTCTCATCCCTCAAGCACGGCGCCGGAGCCGCCGCTGTCGCCGAGGTTGAACGCACACCGTCTTCTTCCGCGTCCGCAATCGCCGCCGAAGCCGCCGCCGGGCCGTTTCGGGGCAGCGGCCAGTTCCCTGCCCCCGCAAGCCCCGCAGCCCAGCCGTTCACGGAGGGCGCTTTGGCCCGGGCTCCCGAGACCGCCGCGCCTTTGTCCGCCGCGCCCGGCATGGAGGCGGTGCGCCACGCCATCGGCTCCGCACTAGCCGATGCCGGACACAACTCAGCCGCCCAGTTGCTGGGCACGGGCGCATGGACCCTCGACGGCGTCAGCCTGCGCATTGAAGTGCCCGGAGTTGGCAAGAAAATGCTGTCCTTGACGGTGAATACCGCGGCGGAGAGAATCATTCGGCAGGAGCTGCAACGCATCGGCGCGCCGTCACGCTTTGTGGTTGTTCCCGCGGAAGGCGCGGCTCCAGCCGCGGGGCCGGCGGCCGCGATGGCCGTTCCACTGGCCGGCAGCATTCAGGAGGCCGCGCTCGCCAATCCGTTGATCCAGCGGGCGCGGGAGATTTTCAAAGCCGAGGTGCGCAGCGTGCTCGATCTGCGCCAGAATTGACCCATTCTCCAGCCAGGAAGACAGACCATGATCAATCCCCTCAAAATCCCGGAGATGCTTTCCCAGGCCAACCAGTTGCAGGAGCAGGTGCAGCGCAAGCTGGCCGAGACCGTTGTCGAGGCGAACAGCGGCGGCGGCGCTGTGACCGTAACCATGAACGGCAAGAAGCAGCTTCTCAAGCTGCGCATCGATCCCGCGGCGGTCGTTGGCCTCAGCGGCGGCCAGCCGGATGTGGAGATGCTCGAAGACCTGGTTGTAGCCGCCGTCAACGAAGCTGGACGCAAGGCCGAAGAGGCTTTGCAATCGAGCGTGCAAGGGATACTGGGTGGCCTCAAGCTGCCCGGCCTTGATTAAAGAAAAGCTGGAATATTCTCCGCTATGTGTTGGCGCTGATTGATCTTGCGCTCCAAGATTCATGCCGGTCGCAAACGGCGCAAAGCATAGGGCGCTTACGGTTCAGATGCTGTGAGGCCGCCTCAGCGCGGAAGCGCCAGCAGCGCGCCCCAGTTCAATCCCGCGCCGAAGGCTGAGAAGACCAGCGGGCCGGAGAGCGGAGCGGTCTGCGCGCAATGCCACTCGTCAGCCGCAATCAGCAGCGACGCCGACGAGGTATTCCCGTAGCGGGCGATATTGGTGAAGAACCTCTCCCTGGGCGCCTTGACCGCGGCGGCGACGCGCGCGATCAGGTTCAGATTGGCCTGGTGAAGAAGGAACTCTTCCATCTCGCCGGCAGCAATCCGGTTGCGGGCGAGCAATTCGTTGATGGCGCGGGGAATCTTGCGCGCGGCCTGCAGGATGACCGCCTGCCCATCCATGTGAAACTGCCCGTCGCGCATGAAGAGAATCTCCGCCAGCGCGCCATCGGTAAACAGGCAGGAGTCCGCGATGCGGGCAAAGCCGGTTTCGGGGTCCACCAGGGCCGCGCCCGCGCCGTCCCCAAAAAGGATGGCCGTGTTCTTCCCTTGCGGAGTGAGCGCGATGCGGCGCGACATGATCTCCGTGCCAATAACCAGCACGCGGCCCGCGGCGGTCGCAAGCTGCGCGGCCAGCGCCAGCCCGATCAGCGACCCGGCGGAGGCCACGGGAATATCGAAAGCGGGCGTCGCGGCAAGGCCGAGCGAGGCGGCGATCTGGCTGGCCGGTCCGGGACAAAAGCGATCGTTCGATCCGCTGGAGACCAGAATCATGCCCAGATCGGAGGCGCTTGCACCGGCCTTTTCCAGGCAATCCCGCGCGGCCAGCAGGCCGATGCCCGCTACCGTGTCTTCGTCCGCCGCATAGCGGCGCTCCTTGATGCCGGTGAGTTCGAGAATCCACTCCGGCGTAGCATCCACCAGGGGCGCAATCTCCCCGTTGCTCACGCGGCGCGGCGGAAGCCACGAACCGAAGGCGCGCAGCCAGGCCATAATTACGCCCTGGAGGCAAGGTAGGACTCGACCTTGCTCACGGTGTCGAACTTGCGCGCCGATAAGTCCGAGTCGGGAATGGCCACTCCGAACTCCTCCTCCAGACCGCTGACAAAGTCGGTGAGAACAAAGGAGTCCAACAGCCCCGAGACAAACAGCGACTCATCCGCGCCGGGCGCTATCTCCTTGCCGGTAACCTCATGCAGAACTTTAAGGATTCGAGCTTGTGCTTGCATCTGCCGCCCCTTGCGTCTCTCCCTGCGCTGTGGTTTCGCTCCCCGGCGCGTTGAGTTCCTTGTAGGCGCGATAGCCCGTCATCAGGTCCGCCATCAGCGCGTCGGCCAGCGCCCGGTATCCATCGCCGGTGAAATGCGTGTGATCGGGCTGCGCCCAGCCCGCATAGACCCACTCCTGCATCGCTCCCAGGCCGCCCATGCGCTCCCGCTGGTCCCAGTACGCGCACCCGTGGGTGCGGCAGACGGCGCGCTGCGCCCGGACAATGCTATCCGTTCCCGTGAAGGTGTGCCAGGCGCGATGCTGGACGATCGAACGGTCCGGCGGACCCACCACCAGAATCGACGACTCAGGCACATATTGATGGAGGGTATCGATGATCGAGGCGAAGGCCTGGCGATAGCTCTCCTCGTCCCAGTTGGGGCTTGCGGCCTCGTTGGTTCCGTAGGCCAGCACGATCAGCGCCGGCGAGTTGTCCTTGAGGTAGCGCGAGAAGAGCGGCTGATTCCACTTCAGGATCAACGGGGCTTCGGCTCCGTTGATGCCGATCGACTCCCATGTGACTCCCGGCTGCGTCGCCACCCAGCCCAGCAGCGTCACCGGCGCGCGCTGCTCCGTCGTAACCTCAAAGTGGTGGTCGCCGGGCGTGCAGAAGTAGCTGTATGTGCCGGGGCCCGCGATGGGCGCATCGGTCTCGATCTCCACCGGATCGCCGCCGTTGTCGCTGAAGCGCAGGCTGCCTCCGCCGGGCTGTTGCAGGTACTGGAGGTCGAGCGTGGCGCAGGTCGTGTCCAGGGTGACCCACTCCCCGGCGCGCGAGGTTGAGATGCTGATGCCGCCCAGGCCGGTCTGGCCGTCGCCCAGATCGAGGAACTTGTTGCCTTGCGTCTTCCATCCCGGCGACTGCGACCGCGCCGAGCCCAGAATCTTGTAGCCGGCAAAGGGATGGCCGGCGTAGGAGTAGCCGATGCCGCCGTTGCCGAACTGCTCCTGGAAGACGCGCCGCGCCTCGCCCGTAAACACATCCGCCGCGGTGTGCGAGTCGCCGAATTGGAGCACCCGAACGGTGGCGGTTTGCAGCTCTGAAGCATGGAGCGAAGACTCATAGGACGCGAGCTGGGCATAGAAGCCGTCCAGCGCTGAGCCGTATGCGATGGACTTCGCAGCCGGTTCCTTGAGCCGCTCACCGATCTCCTCCACCAGTGCGGCCCTGCGCGCGGGGTCGATGCGCGGCCCGGGATAGTAGCGCGCCCTGGTGCGCCTTCGGGATCGAGTCCCCTTGCCTGTCGCGGCCACGGTCTTGGCGGTCGCTGTCGTCGTCTTGCCGGTTGCTGTCGTGGTCTTGGCGGCCGGGGTTGCGGCCTTGCCTGTCGTGCCGTCTGCGCTCTTGTGCGCCTGGGCAGTGGAGTGCTTTGCCGCCGAAGCAGGATGCTTCTTCTTGGCCGCGGCGGCCGGCAGCGGGCTTGAGCACGCCAGCGCCAGCGGCAGCGTGGCCGCCAGAACCACAACCAGCCTTGTTGGAAGCCGCCAGTTCATTTCTTCCTGGCCTTCCTTCCTGCGTGCCTCGCGGCAGGTTTGGATGGGGACGCTGCCTTGGGCGCTTCGGCCTTGGGGGCGGCTGCTGGGTTTTCGACTGGCAGGGGAATTCCGTGTTGCATCTTCCATCGATTGTATCCCAGCCCCAACTGTTCGACGAACAGGCTGGCCACGATGGTAGCTCCCTGCGGCGTGGGATGCAGGAAGTCGGCCGTCACCAGCCTGGGACTGGCCGCGTACCAGCGGCTCATGGTCCCCTCGCCGCCCATTGCGTCGTAGGTATCGAAGAAGGCGCAGTGCGTCTCGGCAGCCACCTGCCGCTGAATGCCGACGATCTCTGGAATGGTGGGCATGGTTCTGATCTCGTCCAACCCGCTGCGCTCCCCGCGGTCCATGGGGCTCATCACCAGAATGGGTGTGCCTGGGGCATTCTGGCGCAGCCGCTGTATAGCCAGACGCAACTCGCCCGCGTACTGCTTGTGAACGAAGGCGCCAAAGCTGCTCTCGTTGGAGCCGTAATTGACGATCACCAGCGCCGGCTGGGCGCGGTCAAGCTCCTGCTTCCACAGCACCGGCTGCAGCACGCGCCCCAGTACGCTTACGGTAGCGCCGTTCAACCCCAGGCTGTCGTAGAGCACGCCGCTCGATCCGCGGCGGAAGTCCGCGCCAAACAGGGTCACGCTTCCCGATGTGGGCCGGATGGAGACGATCTTCGTCCCCGGCGGCAGTTCGACGTGAACCGAAGCGGTCGCCTGGGTCTCGGCTCCGGTCGCCTGCTCCGCGATCTGCTGGCCGTCGGCCTCCACGGTAAACGCGCCGCCGCCGGGCTTGGCCAGGTACTCCACGTCGACGGCCGTCTGCTGCGACTCAGTGAGCCGGAACTTGCTCCATGCGCCGGGCTGGCCCTCGAAGGCCGCGCCGCCCAGCCCATAGATTCCCTCCCGCATCAGGCCCACGCCGGTGCGCATCTTCCAGCCGTGGTCGCTGATCTCCACGCCGCGGTGGCCATACCAGGCCCAGGGTTTGGCAATCAGCGTGTAGCCGCGCCCGGCGTCGCCAAAGCGGCGCTGCAGCTGGGCGCGCACGTCGCCGGTAATCAGGTCGGCGGTGGTGGGCGAGTCGCCGTAGTGCAGGACGGTGACCACGCCGCCCTCTTTACCCTGGGCCGGATTTGCTTGTTCCAACTGCCACAAGGCCGCAAAGAACGGGTCCAGGCTGTTGCTGTCGTCTACAAAGACGGGAGAGATGACCTGTGGCTTCTCGTTTCCCTGAGGCTGGATTGTGGGCGCCTTGGGAACCGGAGGGGCAGGCGGCCGGGGCCAGCGCAGTTGGAAGGTCTCCGTGAAGACAGCCGGGTCCAGGCCTTTGCCGCTATCCACGTGAAAACGCCAGCCCATCAGCGCATCCGCGAGCACGAGAATGGCGAGCGCGGTCTTGATCGGGAAGCCTGAGCCGCCCCCGGACGGGCCGGGACGAGGCGGGCGTGGACCGGGTTGGGCAGACTCAGAAATTGCCATAGACAAAAGGAGCGGAGCCGCGGCCCGCCAGCGATTGAATGAGCAGGACCAGGGCAGCCATAGCCAGGCCCTGCACCCAGAAAGGCATCCGTGCGGCCACGCCCGCCGAAAGGTCGAACCAGCGAGCGGGGAGCGAATGGAGAACCGCGGCAAGCAGCAGGACGCCCAGCAACAGCGGGGTCAGATTCTCCGCCGGCCAGGTGAGCGCGCCCAGCCCGCGCAAAATGGCCAGCGCGTTTTCTAGCGAACTGGCGCGGAAGAATATCCAGGTGAAGCACACGAAGTGGAAGGTGATCAAACCTCCCAGCAGCTTGGCCCACCAGTGGGGCGAGGGGAACCGTTGCCGCAGTTTCCAGGCAAAGACCACGCCCAGCGCCAGTCCGTGCAGCGTGCCCCAGATGAGGAAGGTCCAGCTGATCCCGTGCCATAGCCCGCCCAGGATGAATGTGATCAGGACCGCGTAACTGTACGAAAGCAGCGGATGCTTGCGCCGCTTGGGAAGCGCGTCGAAGAGGTAGGTGAACAGCCAGTTGGAGAAGCTCATGTGCCAGCGGCGCCAGAAATCGGCCAGGTTCACCGAGAGGTACGGCTGGCGGAAGTTCTCCGGCAGGCGGACGCCCAGCAGCAGCGCCGCGCCCATGGCAATGTCCGTGTAGCCCGAGAAGTCGAAGAAGAGTTGCAGCGCGAAAGCGTAGACGGCCGCCAGGGTCTCCACACTGGAGTAGAGCGCGGGGGTATCGAAGACGCGGTTCACCAGGTTGTTGGCCAGGTAGTCTGCAATCAGCAGCTTCTTCACCAGGCCGACGGAGATCAGCAGCAGGGCGCGGCCGGCATCGTCGGCGCTCAAGGCGAAGGGCCGTGAGAGCTGGTCCAGCAGCTTGCCCTGGCGCGGAATCGGCCCCGCCGTCATCGACGGGAAAAACAGCGCGGAGGCCAGGTAGGCCAAGTAGCTCGGCGTAGGCCGCATCTCGCCGAAGTAAAGATCGATGGTATAGGTAAGCGACTGAAAGCAATAGAACGAGAGGCTCAGCGTGAAAAGCCAGGCGAAGCGCCCCGCGGTCAGCAGCGGAAGCAGCTTGAGCCCCGCGAGCAGACCCAGGTTGACGGCCAGCGAAACCCCCAGCAGCAGCCGGCGCGTGGTCTTCCGCTCGAACCGGCCCAGCCCGAGGCCGACAAGAAAATCCGCGCCGGCCGCCAGCGGCAGCGCCAGATAAACCAGGCTGAAGCGGGCCAGAAAGAACAGGTTGGCCGCCACCAGCACCGCCAGCCGAAGCCAACGCCAACGGGCGGCGGCCCAATAGAGCAGGCACACCGCACACAAAAAGACAAAGAAAGGAGCCGCGCTGACCAGCATGGACGGATTCCAGTGTATATTCCGAGACCCGCGGCGCGCAGGGCAAGCGCCGCGCAATCATGTGTATTCATGGTCAGGCCATGGCAGCCGCGCCCGGCCGGCTCGCGATGCGGAAATCAGCCGCGGGAACACACTTGATTACCTCGCATGGGCTTCGACGGCGGCCAGGCGGAAGCGGAAGCGGTCATGAGCCACACATGCGTCAGCCTGGCGCAACCTGGCAGGAGGCGCAGCGGCGCGGCTTCTGCTAGCCGACCATCGGCGGGAAGACCGCGTGGAAGGACCGATCGATTTCTAACTGTGCGCGAAGACTCGTTGGCGCGAGCAGGTCGAGCAGTTCCCCACACGCGCCAAAGAGATTCTTTGCCTAGGATAGACTTCAGAATGTGAAGGTACTCATAGACAATGGCATCAAGAGCGGGTCTCACTTCCTGGTGGGAGCTTCGCGAGAGCAGAAGCTTGAGTGGGGCGGCGGATCGACGACGGTCTCCATCGCCGGATTCAGGAGGGCGGACCTTGACAAAGACCCGGAACAGCAATGCGAAAAGGACGCCCTTTTTACGATCGGTCGATTGGCAAGGGCAGGCGCGATCACTCTGTATTCCTATAGCGAGTTGGAAGTTGAGGGCTGGAGGGGTGGAAGCGGGCGAATACCAACTGCGCACCCGTTCAGTCAATGCAGGTTTGAGCAATGCCCAGCAGCTATCGAGCGATCGAAATTCCGCCAAACTCTGAATTTGAGTGAGTGGCTCGCGAAGGGAGGGAAGAAGGACCGAAAGAAGGGACTTCCGTTGAGTGATTTCAATCAGATTCCGTTTTTTGAGTGGCTCGCTTCGCTCCTGCCTGAGGAAGTTGCTGTTCTCGAAGACCACGCTAGCATTTTGGGCCTTGACGAATTTGAAACGGCCAGCCTGGAGGATCTTTCATGGTTCCGGAGCCTGTCAAGTCTTTTGAACGCCGAGGACCTACCCGACTGTTTTCATTTATGGACCGCACGTCGCAGCGGGCTAGACGCATTTCTGACGCTTGAGAAAAAGCTATGGAGAAGTATTGAGCAAATCAAAAACAGACGTAAGAAGATGGTTGACCTGGATGTGCCAGTCCTTAGGCCTACAGGTCTTCTTCATGCGCTGGGGATAGATGGCGTTGATCCGGTTCCATTCTCTCCGGAACGCTTCTATTCGTATATGGAGATATTTGAAATAGACCGGAAGTTGTTACGGGGCTAGATTGCCTGCGGAGCAACGGCCCGTTCGACAAGCGCAATTTCGATCGACTCCAACTCGCCCTCCCGAACCGGGAGCGGTCGCCAGCCGGCGGCAATCTGGAAACCGCACCGCCCAGAAGGCCAAACTGTACGATTTTCGTACAGCTTGCGAGTTGCGGCTCATGATTATCGGCCAAGCTGGCCGGAACTTTAGGCATGCGCCGAAAGTAGCAGTGGATTTTATGCAAAAAAGATTGGCAAAACCGCGCCGGTTCAGTAGTATGTGCAGATGGTTGTGCCCAGGAAACCCGGCGCCGCGAGCCTGAAGACCCAGGTTGGGCTTTGCTTGCTGGCGGGAGTCTCCTCGGTTGCGCTGGCCGCCGTGGTGGTCACGCTTTCCACGCCAGCCGTGCAGGCCGATGTGCGGCTTTCCAGACCCGCTTCAACCCTGCCGCCCGCCGCCCCCATCCTGAGCGAGACGCCGGCCCTGCTGGCGCCGCCGATCACCGCCAAGAAAGCAAAGAGCGCCCCGCGCGGCGATCTTCTGCACGGCATCGCCTCGTGGTACGGTGCGGTGCTCAACGGCCATCGCACGGCCAGCGGCGAGCGCTTCGACATGCGCGCCATGACCGCCTGCCACCCCACCCTGCCTTTCGGCAGCATCGTGCGCGTGGTGGATCAGAACACCATGAGGTCGGTGGTGGTGCGTATCAACGATCGCGGCGAGCTTTCCGAGGGACGCGTCATCGACCTCTCCTATGCCGCCGCACAGGCGCTGAGGATCACCAAGGCAGGTCTCGCTCCGGTAACTGTGGAGGTCATCTCCCTGGGCCAGCCAAGACACAAAAGGTAGACAAGCAGGCGCGGAATGGAACGGCCACCCCTCGGGCTGGCCGTTTTGTCTGTCTGCTGCCTGTCGCCGACCCAATTACCTAAGCCAGCGCGCGGCGCAGCAGCGGCTCCGATTCCGCGTGGGCGGCGAGGTAGCTGTCGATGGCGGCGGCGGCCCTGCGGCCTTCGGCGATGGCGTGGACGACCAGCGACTGGCCGCGGCGCATATCGCCGGCGGCAAAGATGCCGTCGACCGAGGTCATATAGCTCGAGTTGGCGGCCACATTGCCGCGGCCGTCGAGCGCCAGCCCCAACTGCTCGATGAGGCCCGACCGCACCGGACCCAGAAAGCCCATGGCGAGCAGAACGAGATCGACGTCTAGCGTGAACTCCGTGCCGGGAACGGGCGTGAAGGACGGCGGCGGGCCCACGCGCACCAGGTGCAACTGCTGGACGTTCCCCTTCTCGTCGCCCGTGAAGCGGACGCTGTTTACGCCCCAGTCGCGGATGCCGCCCTCTTCGTGGGCGCTCTCGGTGCGCAACTGGAGGGGCCACATCGGCCAGGGAGTGGATGGGTCGCGCTGGGCCGGCGGCTTGGGCATGATCTCGAACTGGTGCACGCTCCTGGCCCCCTGGCGCAGGCTGGTGCCCAGGCAGTCGGCGCCCGTGTCGCCGCCGCCGATGATGGCCACGCGCTTGCCTGCGGCGTGGATAGCAATGGACGGATCGACAAAATCACCCTCGTTGCGGCGATTCTGCTGGGGCAGGTACTCCATGGCGAAATGGATACCCTTCAGCTCCCGGCCGGGGATCTTGAGGTCGCGCGGCTGCTCCGAGCCGCCGGCCAGCAGGATGGCGTCATAGTGATCGGTCAAGGCATCGACCGGGATATTCACGCCCACGTGCGCATTGGCGACAAAGGTGACGCCCTCGGCCGACATCTGGTCCAGCCGCCGGTCGATGACGTACTTCTCCAGCTTGAAGTTGGGAATGCCGTAGCGCAGCAGGCCGCCGATGCGGTCGGCCTTCTCGTAGACGGTGACCGAGTGGCCGGCGCGCCGCAACTGCTGCGCGGCTGCCAGGCCCGCCGGACCGCTGCCCACAATAGCCACGCGCTTGCCCGTATTCTGCTCCGGAAGCTCGGGGCGAATCCATCCCTGCTCCCAGGCGCGCTCCACGACGGAGCGCTCGATCAGCTTGATGGAGACGGCCGGCTGGTTGATGGCCAGAACGCAGGAGGCCTCGCACGGAGCCGGGCAGATGCGGCCGGTGAACTCGGGAAAGTTGTTGGTGGCGTGGAGCCGGCGGATGGCCGCCTCCCAGCGCCCGTTGTAAACCAGGTCGTTCCAGTCGGGAATCAGGTTGTTGACCGGGCAGCCGGTGTGGCAGAAAGGCACGCCGCAATCCATGCAGCGAGCGCCCTGCTCGCGCTGTTTCTCCTCGGGAAAGGGCTCATAGATTTCAAACCAGTCCTGGAGCCGCTCCTCGACCTTGCGGCGCGTGGGCTGTTCGCGCTCAATCTCAAGAAAACCGGTGACCTTACCCATGCTGCACCTCGGCTGCCGCCACAGACGGCGAAGTTATGGGGGGAACGTAGACCCCTTCCACGCGAGCAATGCCCAGAACGCGCTTGTATTCGTGCGGAAAGATCTTGATGAACCGCGGCTGCGCGCCGGCCCAGTGCTCCAAAACCCAGGCCGCCCGCGGGCTGCCGGTCAGGTCGCGATGGCGCTCGAGCAGTTCGCGAACGAGGTGCACGTCCTCGGCGGCGGCCAGAGGCTCCAGATCCACGGCGGCCAGGTTGCAGCGGCGCGTCGAGAAGTCTCCCTGGTCGTCGTAGACGTAAGCGATTCCGCCGTTCATGCCGGCGGCGAAGTTGCGCCCCGTCGCGCCCAGCACAACCACGGTGCCCCTGGTCATGTACTCGCAACCGTGGTCGCCCACGCCTTCCACCACCGCCACGGCGCCGGAGTTGCGCACGGCAAACCGTTCCCCGGCAATGCCGTTCAGGAAGGCTTCGCCGCTGGTGGCGCCGTAGAGCACCACGTTGCCCACCAGGATGCTCTCCTCGGGCAGGAAGCTGGAGGTCTTGGGCGGATACACGATGATGCGCCCGCCGGAGAGCCCCTTGCCCATGTAATCGTTGGCGTCGCCTTCCAGTTCGAGGGTGACGCCGCTGGGCACAAATGCGCCGAAGCTCTGGCCGGCCGAGCCCTCAAAGCGGAAGTGGATCGTTTCGTCGGGCAGTCCAGCCGAACCGTAGCGGCGGGCGATCTCGCCGCCCAGCATGGCGCCCACCGTGCGGTGCACGTTGCGGATGGCGAAGCTGCCGGTTACCGGCGTCCCGGATTCCAGCGCCGGCAGAGCCTTGGCAATCAACTGGTGATCGAGCGCCTTGCTCAGGCCGTGATCCTGGGCCTGAACCTTGCGGCGCGCCACGCGCGACGGCACCGTGGGAGCGTAAAGGATCGTGGAGAGATCGATCCCCTTGGCCTTCCAGTGCACATTGGCCACGGAGCCGTCGATCTTGTCCACGCGGCCCACCATCTCGTCGAAGGTGCGGAAGCCCAGCTTGGCCATGTGCTGGCGCACCTGTTCGGCGAGGAAGAAGAAGAAGTTGACCACATGCTCGGGCTGGCCCTTGAAACGCGCGCGCAACACCGGATCCTGCGTGGCGATGCCCACCGAGCAGGTATTCAAGTGGCATTTGCGCATCATGATGCAGCCCATGGCGACCAGCGGCATGGTGGAGAATCCGAACTCCTCGGCGCCCAGCAGCGCGGCGATCACCACATCGCGGCCGGTCTGCAGTTTGCCGTCGGTCTGTACCCGGATGCGGCTGCGCAGATCGTTCAGCAGCAGCACCTGCTGCGTTTCCGCCAGGCCCAGCTCCCAGGGCAGCCCGGCGTGCTTGATGGAGCTGAGCGGCGATGCGCCCGTGCCGCCGCTGTCGCCGGAGATGAGCACCGTATCGGCATGAGCCTTGGAGACGCCCGCGGCCACCGTTCCCACGCCCACTTCCGAGACCAGCTTGACGGCGATGCGCGCCTGCGGGTTCACGTTCTTCAGGTCGTAGATCAGTTGCGCCAGGTCTTCAATGGAGTAGATGTCGTGGTGCGGCGGCGGCGAAATCAGCCCCACGCCGGGAATGGAATGCCGCGTCTTGGCAATGATCTCATCCACCTTGTGGCCGGGCAACTGGCCGCCTTCGCCGGGCTTGGCCCCTTGCGCCATCTTGATCTGAAGCTCGTCGGCGTTGACCAGGTAATTGGTCGTCACGCCGAAGCGGCCGCTTGCCACCTGCTTCACGGCGCTGCGCCGGGAATCGCCGTTGGCATCGGGTTTGAAGCGTTCCTCGTCCTCGCCGCCCTCGCCGGTGTTCGACATTCCGCCCAGCCGGTTCATAGCGATGGCCATCGTCTCATGCGCCTCTTTGCTGATCGACCCGAAGCTCATGGCGCCGGTCGTGAAACGCTTGACGATCTCCTTGGCCGGCTCCACTTTTTCCAGCGGAAGAGGCTTGTCTGCGTATTTCAGCTTGAGCAGGCCGCGCAGGGTGCACAGGTTGCGGCTCTGTTCATCGATCAGGTCGGTGTACTCCTGGAAGGTGGCGAAGCTCTCCTGGCGCACGGCCTTTTGCAGCGTGGAGATGGTGAGCGGATTTACCAGGTGGTACTCCCCGCCCTCGCGATATTGATACTGGCCGCCCACCATCAGATCGGTCTCCGATTCGGTGAGCGGCTGGAAGGCATAAGTGTGCTTGAGCTGCGCCTCGCGCGCCAGCACTTCCAGGCCCACGCCCTCGATCCGCGAAGCTGTTCCGGAGAAATAGGCATCCACCAGCTGCCGGTTCAATCCCACCGCCTCGAAGACCTGTGCCCCGCGATAGCTTTGCAGGGTGCTGATGCCCATCTTCGAGAAGGTCTTCAGCAGGCCCTTGTTGATGGCCTTGATGAAGTTCTTCTCGGCGTGGTCGGCGGTAAGGGTGGCGGGCAGCAGGTTGCGCCGCTTCAGGTCATGGATGGTTTCAATGGCCAGGTAAGGATTGATGGCGCTGGCGCCGTAGCCGATGAGCAGGGCGAAGTGCATCACCTCGCGCGGCTCGCCGCTCTCGATGATCAGCGCCACCTGGGTGCGGGTCTCGTCGCGCACCAGCCGGTTGTGCACGGCGGCCATGGCCAGCAGGCTGGGTATGGGCGCGTAGGTGGGATCGACGCCGCGGTCGGAGAGGATCAGCAGCGTGTAACCGGAGTTCACCGCATGAGCCGCGCGATTGCTCAGATCTTCGAGCGAGTGCCTGAGTCCGCGCTCGCCATCCTCGGCGCGGAAGAGCGCCGGCAAGGTGGTGGCCAGCAGATCGCCGGAGGAGACGCGGCGCAGTTTCTCCAGGTCCCGGTTGGTCAGGATGGGATGCGGCAGCTTGAGCGTGTGGCAGTTGTCCGGCGCCTCGTCCAGAATGTTGCGCTCCGTGCCGATGTAGCTGATCAAAGACATGACCAGCTCCTCGCGGATGGGATCGATGGGCGGATTGGTCACCTGCGCAAAGAGCTGCTTGAAGTAGTTGAACAGCGGCTGCGGGCGATCCGAGAGGCACGCCAGCGGCACATCGGTGCCCATGGCGCCCACCGGCTCCTGGCCGGTCGAGCACATCGGCACCAGCAGCACCTTCAGGTCTTCCTCGCTGTAACCGAAGGCCCGTTTCCGGCGCAGCAGCGTTTCGTGGTTCGACGCGATCACCCGCGAAGGCTCAGGCAGATGGTCGAGCGTGATCTGCTGCTCCTTGAGCCAGGTTGCGTAGGGCTGGCGGCCTGCCAGCTGCTTCTTGATCTCGGTGTCGGAGACGATGCGCTGCTGGACCGTATCCACAAGGAACATCCGGCCCGGCTGGAGGCGGCCCTTCTTGAGCACGTCTTCCGGGGGAACGTCGAGAACGCCGGCCTCGGAGGCCAGCACCACCAGGTCGTCCTTGGTGACCACGTAGCGGCCGGGGCGCAGGCCGTTGCGGTCCAGCGTAGCGCCGATCACGCGGCCATCGGTGAACCCGATCGCCGCCGGGCCGTCCCAGGGCTCCATCAGCGAGGCGTGGTACTCATAAAAGGCGCGCTTGTCCTCGTCCATGTCCGGGTTGCCGGACCAGGCCTCGGGAATCAGCATGGCCATGACGTGGGGCAGCGAGCGGCCCGACTGGAAGAGGAACTCGACCGCGTTGTCGATGGAGCCGGAGTCGCTGCTGCCGGGCGTGATCACCGGATACAGTTTGGCGATCTGGCCGTCGTAAAGCGGGCTCTCCATCACCGACTGGCGCGCGTTCATCCAGCTGATGTTGCCGCGGATGGTGTTGATTTCGCCGTTGTGCGCCACATAGCGGTACGGATGCGCCAGCTTCCAGCTGGGGAAGGTGTTGGTCGAGAAGCGCTGGTGGACCAGGGCGAGCGCGCTCTTGACCAGGGGATTGGCCAGCTCGTAGTAGAACCTCTCAATCTGCGGCGCCAGCATCAGCCCCTTGTAGACGATGGTGCGGCAGGAGAACGAGGGGATGTAGAAGGTCTCCTTGTCCTCGATCTCGGAGGCCTCGATCTCGTTTTCGGTGCGGCGGCGAATTCTGTACAGGAGGCGCTCGAAGGCATCCTCCTCCAACCCCGCCGGCCGGCTCACGAAGAGCTGTTCGATGTAAGGCTGGGAGGCGCGGGCTTCGCGGCCCACCGCGTCGATGTTGATGGGCGTATCGCGCCAGCCCAGAACTGTCAGGCCCTCTTCCCTCGCGATGCGCTCGCAGACGCCCTCGCACTGCAAGCGGCTGTGCCTCTCCACGGGGAGAAAAACCATGGCCACGCCGTATTCGCCCGGTCCCGGCAGCTGTGTCCCCAGTTCGCCGCAGTCGAGCGCAAAGAAGTCGTGCGGAATCTGAATCAGAATGCCGGCGCCATCGCCCGTCTCCGGGTCGCAGCCCGCCGCGCCGCGGTGCGTCAGGTTGATCAGCACCTCAAGGCCCTTGCGGACGATCTCGTGGCTCTTCTCGCCGCGAATGCTGGCGACCAGTCCCATTCCACAGGCATCGTGCTCATTCCGCGGATGATAGAGACCCTGCGGTAGAGGTGTGCGGAGACGGCGATCCGATTTGTCCGATGTGTTCATGGCAACCCTTTTCGATGAATCTTCTGCGCTGCGGAGTGCGTTGGCTAGCCGGGAAGACACCAAACCCGCGCGATTCCCTTCGAGGAAAATCGCCCGGTCATTCTTGGAGAGGCTTGCCGGAGCAGGCCGGGCCCCGGTCGGGACTAACCTGAATCTTTAATATACCGAAAATTTCGTTTTTCTGCCGAGATTCCGTGCGCCGCCGGGGCCGGTTTGGGCGTCCAGCGCCCCCCCGAAATCGATTTCGGAAGCTCTGTGCACAGTGCCGAACCGCCGCCATGGGCTGACCGATCGAAGCTCGACGGGGGGTCACTGCGCGCTTCGCCGCGCCCCGCCTTGCTTCCCTGGAGCTGCCATCTGCCGCAGACCAGCACCGCGATCGACCAGGGCTCCGCCTGCGGGCCAACGGTCTCCGGACCAGACAAATCCGCCCTTTGCCGCTTCAATTCAAGATGTCGAAGAGCTTCCAACCGCAAGCTCAGACAATCGAGGCTTCAGGTGTTCACAGAGTCCGTTGAGACCTTCGCCGTTGTTGACGTAATGGACGAATCCCAGATGCCTCAGGTCACATGGAATATCCGGCTCGGCTTGCGTAATCAGGATGACTTCGCGTCCTAGCGCGTGCGCGATCCCAATCTCATAGAAAACGTTCGGATCCCGGCCCGTGCAGTCACAGACGATCAGGCAGGATCTGTCGATCAGGGAAACGACGTCTTGAACGGCTGCGGGGTTCTCCCAAAGGTCGTCTGCTCTTTGGCAGCGGAGACCGGCTGTTTCCGCTGCGCACCGAAGGGCGGCAAAAACGGCATCGAAGCCATGATGGCAAGGCATCATCGCGGACATGAGGCTGGGTTCAATATCCGCGAGTTCCGGCAACTGAAAGGCCTTCGGCCGCTGGCGGCGTGGCTGGGAGTTCCTGAGCAGAGCCCGGCAGAGGTCTGAATTCTTTACGGACCAATGCGTTCGCGAGAACTCGGCGTCGCCGATGTCCAGCTCTGCCGCAATCCCCCGCAAAGCGCTGTTTGGAACCGCTGGAATTCCGAGGTCGAATGTGTAATCAAGTACGACGTTGCGTCCGCTTATTCTTGCGCCGGTGATGGCGCCGACGCGGGCGACTTGAGCGCCCTTCCCCGATGTCTCTTCGACGAATAAGGCAGGGAGGTCAACCAACGCTTCAAAGTCAAGCTGGCCTCGCGGCATGAACCTCTCAACCAGCGGCCCCTCTGTAGACTCGAGCACGCGAGCATCGGGCATCTTGTCACGGCCGTCAGCCCACGGTCCGTACTTCACAAGAAGGTTGAACATCCCCGGCCCCCAATCGAGGCATCCATAAGCAAACTCGGCAGGTTCATTGGGGCGCCGAGGAACCCCTCCCTCACCCCTGATCCCGCCACAGCATCACACCGCCCAGCAGCCCGCTCTCGTTGGAGACGATGCTCACGTTCTTGGCCGGTGTGAAGAGAATCTTCTTTGTATTCCCGCCGCCGATGTAGAGGTGGTCCCAGTTGAACAGGGCTTCGGTCTCCTTGATCGCGGCTTCGATGAAATCGTTCCAGCGCGCCTTGCCGAACTTGTCCAGCCCGCGGCGGCCCAGGTAGTCCTCGTAGGTCATGCCCTTCTTGCGCCAGATGTGGTGGCCCAGCTCCAGGCCGGGACAAAGATGGCCGTCGGTGAACAGCGCCGAGCCCAGCCCTGTGCCCAGCGTAAGCACCAGCTCCACGCCGTGGCCCTTGATGGCGCCGTAGCCGGCCACGTCGGCGTCGTTGCCCACGCGCACGGGCCTCTTGAAGCGCTTCTCCAGCTCCGCCTGAAGCGGAAAGCCCGCCGCCCACAGCGGATGCAGGTTAAAGGCGCCGAAGGTGGCGCCGTGCTTGACCACGCCGGGAAAGCCGACCGAAACCCGGTCGAAGTCGCCCATCAGCTTGCGCAATTCTTCCAGCCCGGCCAGCACCGCATCCGGAGTGGGCACCTCCGGGGTGAGCACGCGCTGGCGCTCGCCCACCGGCTTGCCCGCCGGGTCCAGCAGCATGGCTTTCAGCCCCGAACCGCCAATGTCGATCGACATGGTGATGGGGCCAGGGGTGATGGGCGAAGCGCTCGGCGAAGCGGCGGGCACAGAAATAGCGGGGGATGCGGTCTTGGGGGTCATGTCGAATGGATTGTAATGCGTGCGGCCCGGATTGCAATGCCCGAAATGGGTGATATTCACAGGCCCACCCTCGTCCGCCCCCATCCCCTACACTGATTCATGTCTCCCATGCCCGCCTGCTGCGAAGTCGCGTTGCCCGTCCCGCTGGATCGCACCTTCACCTATGCGGTGCGCGAGGACCAGCTTCCGCGGCGCGGAGCACGGGTGATTGCCCCTTTCCGCAACGAGAAGCTGATCGGCGTGGTGACCGCTGTCAACGTCCAAGCCCCCGCGGATTTCGAGGTCCGCTATCTTGAGGCGGTTGTGGACGATGAGCCGCTGTTGAGCGGCGATCTGCTCGCGCTGGCCGAGTGGATGGCTCAGTACTACCTGGCCCCGCTGGGCGAGGTGCTGCGCGGAATGCTGCCGCTGATGGCCGAGGTCCGGCGAACGGTCTACTACCGCATCACCGACCTGGGCCGCGACGTGCTGGCCGGCAGCTTGGACGGAGACGCGGGAAACTCCCAGGTCTCAAAAGCGAGACCTGGGGCACCCATACCTAGTCTCGTGAAGAACGGCAGCGCCAAGCGGCGCGGCAAGCTCAGCGCCGAAGAGCAGGATCTGGAGCATCGCGTCCTCAGCCGCCTGGCGTCCGGCGAGCCGGTCAAAGTCTCCACGCTGCGCACCGCAACCGCGGCTACGCTTCCGCTGCTCGCCGGCCTGGTGCGCAAGAAGTGGATCGCCCGCGAAACGGCTGCCGTCGAGCGCGATGCCCGCCGCATGGAGCGTTTCGCAGTGCTCATCCCCGAGGGCCGGCTGCCCGCGCTGACCGTGAAGCAGCAGGCCATCCTGGCTGAGCTGGCGGCCCGAGGCGGTGAGCTGCCACTGGCCGAATTGCGCAGCAAGGACCTGCCTTCTTCCACGCTGCAAACGCTCGTCCGGCGCGGCCTGGTTCGCATCGACGAGCGCCCGGCGGCCTTTCGCCTTGGCGGCATTCCGCCGGCCGGCGCGCCCTTCCGCCTCAACGAGCCGCAGACCGACGCGCTGGCCGATTTGGCCACGGCGCTGGGAGGATTCCACCCCTTTCTCATTCACGGCGTTACGGGGTCGGGCAAGACGGCCGTCTACCTGGCCGCCATGCAGCGCGCGCTGGATCGCGGCTTGTCGTCCATCCTGCTGGTGCCCGAGATCGGCCTGACGCCGCAGATGGCCGGCCTGCTCGACGCCGCCTTCGGGCAAAAGGTCGCCCTGCTTCACTCCGCGCTCACCCCGGAGGAGCGCAGCGAGCAATGGCGCCGCATTCGCCGGGGCGAAGCGCCCATCGTCGTCGGCACCCGCTCGGCCATCTTTGCCCCCGCGCCCAATCTGGGATTGATTCTGGTCGACGAGGAGCATGACCAGAGCTACAAGCAGGAGGAGACGCCCCGCTACAACGCCCGCGACGTGGCCGTGATGCGCGCCAAGCTCCTGGGCGCCGTGGTGGTGCTGGGGTCGGCCACACCGTCGCTGGAGAGCTGGCAGAACTCCGTCCAGGGCAAGTACGCCCGCATCGAGCTGCGCGACCGCGTGATGGACCGCCCGCTGCCCTCGGTGGAGCTGGTCGACATGCGCCGCGAGTTTCAGGAGACGGGCCGCGAGCAGCTTTTTTCCCGCGCCCTCATCGATCAGACCTGCGAGGCCCTCGACCGCGGCGAGCAGGCCCTCATCCTGCTCAACCGCCGCGGCTATTCCTTCGCCGTTATCTGCCGGGCCTGCGGCGAAAAGCTGGAGTGCCAGAACTGCGCCATCTCGCTCACTCATCACAAGCCGCCGGGCGACGATGCGGGAGTGGCCCGCGCCGGCCAGCGCTTGGAATGCCACTACTGCGGCTTCCACCGCACCGTTCCCGCCCGCTGCCCCAAGTGCGACAGCGAGCACCTCTACTACCTTGGCGCCGGATCGGAGCAAGGCGAAGAGCGGCTGGCGGAGATATTTCCCACCGCGCGCATCGGCCGCATGGACCGCGATACGGTTCGCGGGCGCGCCGATCTGGAGCGGCTGCTGGCGCGCCTCCACTGCGGCGAGATCAACCTCCTCGTGGGCACCCAGATGATCGCCAAGGGCCACGACATTCACGGCGTCACGCTGGTGGGCGTGGTGGGTTGCGACCACGCGCTCTCCATGCCCGACTTCCGCGCCGCCGAACGCGTCTTCCAGTTGATGACCCAGGTCTCAGGCCGCGCCGGCCGCGGCGAGCTGCCCGGCCGCGTGGTGGTGCAGACCTACTACCCGGACCACTATGCGATCCTGGCCGCCAGCCGCCACGATTACCTGAGCTTTGTGGAGCGGGAATTGAAGTACCGCCGCTGGATGCATTACCCGCCCTTCAGCGTGCTCGCCAACGTCCTGGTGCAGTCGCAGAAGCTGGAAGAAGCCGCCGGATGGTCTGCGGAGCTGGGCAAGCGGTTCCAGAAGGCCGCGCCGGAGGGCGTGCGCGTGCTCGGACCCTGCACCGCGCCCATCGCCCGCATCAAGGGCGTCTACCGGTTCCACATGATCCTCAAGGCCGCCTCGCGCAAGGCGCTGAACGCGGCCCTGCGCGGGATGTTGGCCCACGCCGATGAGGCCGCGATTCCGCGCCGCAATCTCGTCGTCGACGTGGATGCGCTGCGGCTGATGTGAGGCGCCCGCTGTGGGGCGGACCACTTTCGGCGTGGATAGCGAATGGGGTTGGTTGCCTACCTTTGGGACGAAGAAGAATCGCAGGTTTCGGCAACCGGCAGCTATTTCTTCAGGTTTAGGTGTGAGAACGCGGCGTCCCCCCACATACCCTCCGGCGGTCCATTGAGCGATCCATCGGCATTGACAGTAAAGTCAGCCCTTTCTCCCCCATCACAAGTCAGGGTGACGTTGACCCCGGCCTGCTTGTAGGTGCAATTCGTGCGGGGAGACATTCCATCCTCACCCATATACACCGATTGACGCGGGTAGATCATGCCGAACATTCCGTTTACTTCCACAGCTTTCCCGTTGTTGAAGAACTTGATCATATCCCCGGCCGAGGTCACATAGAGGTTGCCCGAGACCTTCCGGGCGCCGCAACCGGCGGTTACGATCAAGGCGAAGAACAATGCTGTAGCCGCACACAGGTTTAATGTTCGCATCTACCTTCTCCTTTTTTTCGGGACATCTCACGGTAGCAAAGATCAGAGCCATGCACAAGTGCGCTCTGGAATGACCGCCGGGCGTCCAACGATTATTCCCGCACGAAGTTCAAGATCACCCGCCGGGCGGCGCGAAGCAGACGCACATAGATCGACCAGCGCGCCGGACGCTCAAGAGCGATTCCAAGGGAAGCCGTGGCGCGGTCCATACAGTCTTCGAGGCAGGCATCATGCAACGGGCGGAAGAACAACGGCCAGCTCAGCAGAGCCGGACCCGTTGCGCGCATCTCCAGCCGATGGCGCAGAATGGCTTTCCCCTGTCGATCCTCAACTTCAAAGCAGTGCGTTCCGTTGAAGCCGCGCGGAGCGGAAAAGCGGAAGAAAATCGCCTGGCCGGGGCGGTACTCCTCGACGGAGTACCTGACAGGTCCGTGGCCGCCCACAGCGCCCACTGCCAAGGGCCGGTCGAAGCGCATCGGCGGCCATTTGCCGCGCGGCCACAGCCGGTCTTCGTTGCTGGCAAGGGAGTCGATCAGCGGGCCCACAGTAGCCCGAGGCTGTGGGAACTCGCGCTCGTGAACATTGCGAACGAGCATGGAGCCAGGCGCGGCCTTTCTCCGGCGGATCCCTACTTGCCGGGCGCGCCGGTCTCCAGCGCATGCAGTTCCTTGCCCGGCTTGAAGCGCACTGCTTTGCCGGGTGTGATGCTGACCTCGGTGCCGGTGCGGGGATTTCTGCCGATCCCGGTTTTGCGGGCGCGGACGCTGAAGACGCCAAATCCGCGCAGTTCGATGCGCTCTCCGGCGGTGAGAGCCTGCTTCAGGCCTTCGAAGACCGCATCCACCGCGGCCTCTGCCTTGGTCCGCGGCAGGCCCGTGCGCTCGATTACTTGATGGACGATGTCCTGCTTAATCAATGGGGTAACCTCGTGGGCACGACTGCATTGACTGTACTACGCCCCACCGTCATGATGCCATAGATTTTAACGCGAATGGGGAGCAGCGCCAATCGCTGCGCGCGACTTTCTCTTCGAGAAACCTGCCGAAAAGCCGGCAACGGTGCATCCTGGGAGCTCGTCCGCAACCGCCGGCAGCCAAATCTTCGCCGTTTCCCTTATGAATTCCATAGGTTTCTGGTAATATCGTTCATACAAGTTTTCAGACAGAACAACCCGTTCTTTCTCCGGACAGGAAAATTGATTCCGGAACGGGTGGAGCATGTCGGCTCAGAGTGGCCGTCGGATACGGGAACAGGCCATCGGCCGTTGGATGATCGGGCCCTTCAGCGAAAGGCAAGTGCATGACGGCTTAGTCTCTTAGGGGCTGTCCTCTTATGGCTATGACCTCCGCGTCTCCGGCGAGTTCAAGAGCTTCGCGATATGAACAGCGTCTTCCTCGATCCAAAGGCCGTTGACGAGCGCTTGTTTGTATCCGTCTGCGCCGACCCGGTGATCGTGCCGCCAAATGGATCTGCCTTGGCGCGATCCAGTGGATACTTTCGTAACCCCAGGATGTACTGACGATCTGCGTTGGATAGTCGACCTATGCGCGTTGCGAAGTCTTTGTGACCGTAACGCCATTCCGGCCGGAATGAGAGGGATTCGCGACTCTCGAGATTGCGAATGCCACTTCGCCGCCGGCCAGGGTTTACGCCAACTGAGAGCTGTGCCGGATTCTGTTTTTCCGCTCCGATGAAGCCCGCGGGATCGGCTGCGCCGATCGCAAGGGCAATTGCCAGAAGCGACAAGGAATTGCATTTCCAAAGCTGTAGGAACTGCAAGTGCCCCATGGCCTGGTTTGACGAGCGGTATGAGTGTGTGCGGCGAGGAGAGCAAAGCGCGCTCCCTGCTCGCGCCGGGCCCAGTTCGCCTGCTAACTGGTGGGAGAGCAAGATGCCGTCGATTCGCAATCTCGATCCAATCCATATAGGCCTGGTGTCCGATGAACCCATCCGGCTGGAAGGGCTCGCCAGCGTCTTTGAGCAGCCCCCCGGGCAAGTGAAGCCCCCTCTGCTTCCGGTCTCAGGGAGCATCAACGAGTTGCTGGGCCGCCCAGGGCTCGAGTATCTGGTGGTGGACCTGCATTCTTCCTCCGGCGGGTTGGAGATTCTGGAGACCATTCGCCGCGCGCGTCCCTCTCTTAAGCTGATTGTGATCGGCCCGGAGGGCAACGACGAACTGGTCCTCGATTCGATCGTTGCCGGGGCCAGGGCCTACCTGGAATCGACCGCAGGTCCAGAGACCGTGCGCACCGCCATCGAGGTGGTCACCGCCGGCTCCATCTGGGCGCCGCGCCGGCTGCTCTCCAAACTCATCGACCGGCTGCTCAAACTTCCCGACTCCAGCCTCACCAACGCCAACCCCCACTTGACCGCGCGCGAACGCCAGGTCCTGGACCTGATCCTGCAGGCCCGCTCCAATCGGGAGATCGCCCGTCATCTGGGCATTGAGGAGCGCACCGTGAAGGCCCATGTGGGCCGGCTGATGCGCAAGGCCGGCGTGGACAATCGCATTGAGCTCACCATGCGCGTGCTGAGCCGGACGCGGGCATCGGGCGCCCTCTTCGGCGAACGCCGCCACGATGGCCACCGCCACGCGCCGCCGTCGCGCTCCTCCCAGCGTCCAGTTGCCGATCGGTGAATTCGATGATTACTAATGGGCCTACCCCTTCGGTACTCTTGCCTTGTGTGCCCGGTTTTCCACAGACTGGCTTAGAGAAAGAAGCAGAACTGGGGAAGGAGTTCCTTGGCGAGGTAGTGTCCGTCCTGCCTGGGAGCTCCTCTTTTTTTCTCATTTCGCCGCTGCGGGAAGACAATTGTCCCGCCCTCCGCGGGTTCTGCGAGCCCGTCACCAATCTGTAAACACCCGCTGATTACTTTTGACCCTGCTCCTTCCGTAATCTATGCAATGAGCAATATTGACCACGCTTCAATTCCCCGTTTCCCACAGACTTGTTTACAGAAACAACGCAGATCTGGGGAAAGGAGTTCCCTGGCGGCATGTCTTCCATGGTGCCAGGGAACTCCTCTTTTTTTGTTTTTTCGCGGCTGGCCCTGAAGGATCGCTCCCGGCTCAAGGAACTCAGTGGACCTGTTATTGATCTGTAAACATGATGGTTACCATGGACCCTAATCCTTCCGTACTCTTGAAAGTGAGCAAAATTGACCACCCATTAATACCTCGTTTTCCACAGAATTGTTTACAGAAACAACGCAGATCTGGGGAAAGGAGTTCCCTGGCGGCGTGTTCCCCATGTTGCCAGGGAACTCCTCTTTTCCCGACTCTTCATCGCTCGCGCGAAAGATCGATCTGCCCTGCCCCCAATCCAGCCCTCCCCAACGTCCAATCCGTACATAGAAGCATCCCGAGCGGCGATGCCCTCCGGATGCGGCCGTCTGACGCGCATCCGGGCGGCGATGTTGTAGCCTGTTTCAGGATGCTCCCATCGCAGGCGGCGGTCCGGCATTGGGGCTGGTGAGCGGACCGTCGCTAAATCCGATCTGTCTCCGCGGCGCCGGAATGCGCCCCGTTCAACTCGCAAGTCAAACCTCCGCGCCGGAAAGAGCGGCGGAAGAAAAAGGATAAGGACTATGAAGAAGATCATCGCCTCCGTCTGCCCCCTTCTCTTGATTTGCCTCCTGCTCCCACCCGCCGCCCATGCCGGCTCCACGCGTGCGGATTTGCAGGCCCGCATCGACCAGGCCAAGCTGGTCCTGGACCATATCATGGCCGCCCAGGACGCCACCATCCCCTTGAACATACTCCAGCGCGCAACCTGCGTCGGGGTCGTCCCCGGAATGCTCAAGGGAGCTTTCATCGGCGGCATCCAGTACGGCCAGGGCGTGGTCACCTGCCGCACCGGCCACGGCTGGAGCGCCCCGGTCTTCATCCGCCTGGCCGGCGGCTCGTTCGGCTTCCAGGTGGGCGGCCAGGCTACCGACCTCATTCTGGTCGCTGTCAACGACCGCGGCTTCCAGGATCTGCTCAAGAACAAGTTCAAGATTGGCGGCGATGCCTCCGCCGCGGCCGGTCCCGTGGGCCGCAACGGTCAGGCCGCCACCGACTGGAAGATGAACGCCGAGCTGCTCAGCTACTCGCGCAGCAAGGGCCTGTTTGCCGGCATCGATCTGGACGGCACCAGCGTGAGCCAGAACTCCGAAGACACCGAACTGTACTACGGCCAGGCGCATAGCTTTGACGCCATTCTCAAGGGCGACGTAGCGGTTCCAGACGGCGCCATCCCGTTCGTTCGCGGCGTGGCGCAATACTTCGTTCAGGCCAAGAATCGCAAGTAGGGGCAAGCGGCCGCCGGATGGACTCCCTTGCTTGCGAAGCGCGCGGCTTTGAAGATTGCTGAGAAGCTCCTGTCCGTGTGCGGTGCGGACGCCAGCCTGTACCCTCCTGCTCCGACTAGGATGGGGCAGGATTGCGTCTGTTTGATTTGCGGATCATGAGGATGCCGACGACGATCATCCAGACAGCCAGGGGAAAGCCGTTGGCGATGGCCTCGGCGGCCAGGCAGGCTGGGTTGCAAAGACTGAACATGAGGCGGCTCATGATGTTGGCGGCGTTGCGGGCGGCTTAATCGGGGAACTTGCCGGATTCCGCCAGGCCGGGGAACGGGCTGCGGACAAGGTAGAAGGGGAACTCGCTGAAGAAGGTGGCGATGCAGGCCAGGGCACTGATGCCGGTGATCCGGTAGATCTTCTGATCGGTCATGTGGAAAAGTCCATTCGGGTGCGGTTGAGGTGGCGGTTCAGCCGGCGTAGTGAATGAATACGGCCCCTATCATGAATAAGTTGCAGGCTGCGTGTGCTGCCATGGCGGCGAACAGCGAGCCGGTGCGCAGACGGCAGAAGGTGAAGACGGCGCTGAGGCCTACCCCCATGAGAAACATGAGCGCGCCGGAGACCGGGCGCAGGTGGTAACCGGCGGCATCGCGCCAGAGGACGTGGACGTGGAGATGGATGAGGCCGAAGGCCAGGCCGTTGACCGCCGTAGCGATGACGGCGTTCCAGCGCAGAGTGAAGGACTGCTGGATTAGGCCGCGAAAGAGGATCTCCTCGCCGATGGGAGTGAGGATCATGGCAGGCAGGACGATGGCGGCAAAGGCGGCGGCGGGGGGCATGACGGCGAGCATTTGTTTGAGCTGGAGACTGTCGCGGATGGTGAGGTTCCAGTTGTCCGGCGAGCTGCCGTAGAGAAGCATCCCGGCGGCGTAAACCGCAAATCCGCAGCAGGCCCCGGCCAGGGCGCTGAGAGCCAGGGCTGAAACGGTATTGCCCAGTTTGCGCAGGCCGATATCGCGCCGTCCCTGGCGCGTGAGGAAGAGGAACGGCAGCGTCCACATCACCAATGCATGAAGCAGGAAGAGGATTCTGGCCTGCGGCGGACCGAAGACGGCACAGTACCGCGCAGCGGCCAGAACAGCCAGCACAAGGAGCGAAAACAGCCAGGGCGGCACGGAAATGCCCGTGCAGGGGATGCGGCTCCAGATGGGGCGAAGAAAGCCGGAATGATCGCGAGCGTCGGGGTTCATGGGAGATGGGCACTCTTGCGCGAACGACTGTCTACGAGGCAATCCTCGGTCCGGCCGGCGACCGAGTCTGTGCTCTGAGTCACGGGGCGGTGTTCGCGGCAAGAGCCGTGCGAGAGGCTGAGTGGAAGCGGCGACGGCCCCGCACACACAGGCGAGGATCACGCTCTTCCTGGAAACGCCGTAAACTGGTCTTTGCGTTCATTGATGTGGGAGAATCTCGAGTATTGGCTGGTGGTTCCGGCGGCGCGCGTTCTCGGACGGATGCCGCGCCGGTTGGCGCGCCTGCTCTCCGGCGGGCTGGCCCTGATCGTCTATTGGGCGTTCGGCCGTCTTCGCCGCGTGGGCTGGCGCAACCTGGAGCTGGCTTTCCCGGAGCAATCGTCCAGGATTCGAAGAGCGCAGCTGCGCGCCGTCTACCGCCATCTCGGCTGGCAACTGGTCGAGTTCTGCCGCATGTCTCGCTACACCCCGGAAAACACCCGCGGCTGGATGCGCACCGAGGGCCTGGACCACTACCTTGCCGCTAAGGCCCGCGGCAAGGGCGTGCTCATCGTCACTGGCCACCTGGGCGCCTGGGAGCTCTCCGGCTTTTACCACTCGCTGATGGGCCACGCCATGAGCGTGGTCATCCGTCCCCTTGACAACCGCCGCCTCGACAACTTCGTCAACCGCATCCGCTGCCTGCACGGCAATCAGGTCATCGACAAGGACGACTTCGGCCGCGGGCTGCTGCTGGCCATGCGCGCCCGCCAGACCGTCGGCATCCTCATGGACACCAACATGACCCCGCCGCAGGGCGAGTTTGTGAAGTTCTTCGGTGTGGACGCCTGCACCGGGACCGGCCTGGCCCACATAGCGCGCAAGACCGGCGCGGCCGTGCTGCCGGGATTCATGCTCTGGGAGCCGGCCGAGCGCCGCTACGTTCTCCACTTCGGCCCCCAGATCGAGATTCTCCACACCGCCGACGCGGCCGCCGACATCCTCGCCGCCACCCAGATTTGCACTTCCGTAATCGAATCCTGGATTCGGCGCTATCCTGACCAGTGGCTGTGGATTCACCGCCGCTGGAAGACAAGGCCGGCAGGCGAACCGGGGCTATACTGATGTATTTCTGACGGTGAGGCAGAGAATTATGAAGCGCACCATTCTTCTTCTGACATTGCCATTCCTGCTGTTTTGTAGCCCTTCCCCTGCGATTCCTCAGTTCTCTGTGCAGTACGAGAAGGCGTTCAAAGCTCAAAGACTCTCCGGAACCATCCGGGCCGGATGTTCCGGGTGCCTCAGGGGAGCATCGCTCGACGAAACGTCAAGCGTCGTCAATGGTGTGCTGGTCGAGGAAATGACGCCCGATTGGAAGGCCGTGGTATCCTCCACTCGAACCGATGTGAACGGTCATTTTTTGTTTCCGACTCCCGCCGACAAGAACCTCCATTTCCTCCGACTCTCCGCGTACGGATTACGCACAACGTATGTGAAGGTACGGATTTCCAGATGGGCCAGGAAGAGGGAACTCACACTTTTCCTTTCGATCGCTACCTGACCCACCGGTCTTTCGGAAGGTTGTTAGACCGAAATCAAGGAGGCACGCATGACGCTGGCAAAACTGATCGAAGTTCTGGGCGGCAAACTGGCGCACGGTAGCCCTGAAACCAACCTCGCCGGCGTCAACTCCTCCACGCTCGCCGGTCCCTCGGAGATCGTCTTCGCCGAGGATGTGGCCTCCGCCGCCGAAGCCCTGGACTGCAAGGCGGGCGCGGTCGTGCTGCGCGCCGGAATCGCTGAGTCGTACCCCCAATCCAAGTGCACCGTCGAGACGGATCAGCCGCGCCTCTGGTTTGCCCGCGCCGCCAAGCTCCTTGAACATGTGCCTCCTGCAACGGGAGTACATTCGGCTGCGGTAATCGGACCTCATGCTGACCTCGGGGAAAACATCACCGTCGCTGCAGGCGCCGTGATCGGCGAGACCGCCAGCATCGGCGCATGGACCCGCATCGAGGCCGGCGTCGTCGTCGGCGAGGGCGTCCGCATCAGCGAGGACTGCCATATCTATCCGCGAGTGACTATCTATCCCGGAACCACCCTCGGCAATCGCGTCGTCGTCCACGCCGGCGCGGTTTTGGGCGCGGACGGCTTCGGCTACGTCCGTGATTCCTCGACCGGCGCTTACACGCAGTTCCCGCAGCAGGGCACGCTGGTAATCGAGGACGACGTCGAGATCGGTGCCAACTCCACCATCGACCGCGGCGCGCTGGGCGAAACCCGCATCCGCCGCGGAACCAAGATCGACAACCTGGTTCACATCGGCCACAACTGCGATATCGGCGAGGATGTGATCCTGGTGGCCTTGACCGGCATCTCCGGCTCCTGCACGGTGGGCAAGGGAGCGGTGATCGCTGGCCAGGTGGGCCTCGGCGACCACGCTCACGTCGGTCCCGGAGTGATCCTGGGCGGCCAGGCCGGCGTCCTGAGCGGCAAGACCGTCACCAATGAGGGACTGAAGCCGGGAACCGTTCTATGGGGCACGCCCGCTCGTCCGCTCAAGCAGGTTTTGCGCGAGCAGGCCACGCTGGCGCGCCTGGCCAGGCGGCCGGCCAAACCCTCCGAGCCAAAGGAATAGCGCCGGGCTCAACGAACTCCCGTCTCCGGCTAGGCTGTTCCCTGACCCCTGACCCCTGACCCCTGATCTCTGATCTCTGATCCCTGATCCCTGATCCCTGCCTAGACCGGCTTCTCCGTGAGAAACGCCTCCGGCTTCAGCGAGCCGTCGCGCTGCTTCACCAGCATCTGCACCTTGCCCTCGGCGGCGTCCAGCTCCTGCTTGCAGGCGGCCGACAGCCCAACCCCCTCCTCGAAGAGCTTGAGCGACTCCTCGAGCGCCAGGTCGCCCTTCTCCAGTTGATCGACGATGGTTTCCAGCTTCTTGAGCGATTCTTCAAACGACGGCATGGCGTTTACTCCGTGGAGGGCGTCGGGCTCGGCGGCAGCACGCCGGCAATCACCTCGGCGGCCACCGTGTAGCGGCCGAAGGGCGTGGCGATCTGCACGCCCTGCACCAACTGGCGCACCGCCTCCACCATCTCCCGGGCAATCAGAATGCCTTCCCGGCGGGCCGCCTCGGGCGAATCGGCCTGCGCCATGCGCAGCATGATCTCCTCGGGGATGGAGACGCGCAGATCATTCTTCATCAGCTCGGCGTTGCGCAGGCTGGTCAGCGGCCAGATGCCCGCGATGACCGGGATGCGGTGGCCTTCGATGCGCTTCAAAAAGCTCTCCAGCAGGCGCAGGTCGAAGACCGGCTGGGTGATGGCGTACTCTGCGCCCGCCTCCACCTTATAGGCAAAGCGGCGCAGCTCCTGTTCGATGTCCGGCACGCCGGGGTTGGCCGCCACCCCGATGGTGAAGTTGGTGCTCACGCCGATGGAGTTGGCCCCGATGTCGAGCCCATGGTTCAGGCGCTGCACCATGTTGACCAGACCGATGGAGTCCACGTCAAAGACTGCGGTAGCGTCGGGATAGTTGCCCAGCTTGACCGGGTCGCCGGTTACGCACAGGATGTTGTGCAGTCCGATCGAGGAAGCCCCCAGCAGGTCGGACTGGATGGAGAGAACATTGCGGTCGCGGCAGGTGTAATGCAGAACCGTCTCCATGCTGGTATGTTGCTGAATCTGGATGCAGAGGCTCTGCGCGCTCATGCGCGCCGCGGCGTGCGGCGAGTCGGGCACGTTGATGGCGTGGACGCCGAGCTGGGCCAGCAGCCTCGCCCCTTCGATCTCCTTCGAGCAGTCGATGCCGCGAGGCGGAACAATCTCCACTAGCGTGATGAAACTGCCCTCGGCGATCAGCGCCCCAATGCGGGAGCGCGCGCCCAGGGGCGCTGGCGGTGTCTCCGTGCTCAGCGCCGGAGGAGCGCCGGAGCCCTCGACCAGCGTCTGCTCATCGATGGCCCGCATGGCCGAGCGCATGGCCCGGATGTGGTTGGGGGTTGTGCCGCAGCAGCCGCCTACAATCTGCACTCCGGCGGCGATGGCCTTGCGCGCAAAGCTGGCCATGTACTCGGGCGAGATGAGGTAGATGTTGCGCCCCTCGACGGCCCTCGGCATGCCGGCGTTGGGCATGGCGGCCAGCGGCAGCGCCGTGGCCCTGCGCATGGCCTCCACCGCGGTCAGCACCGTTGTCGGTCCGGTGGAGCAGTTCACGCCGATGGCTCCCGCGCCCCACTCGGTGAGCAGCGCCGCGGCCTGCTCGGGCGAGGAGCCGTCCAGGCAGTTGCCCTCGTCGTCCACCGTCACCATCACCAGCACAGGCAGTTCCGGGGCAATCTCGCGCGCCGCCGCCAGGGCCTCGCGAGCCTCGTCGAGCGCGGGCATGGTTTCCACGATCAGCAGGTCCACGCCGGTTTTCCACCCCGGCGGCGAAGACCCGTCGCCGGGGGCCCCGGCTTTCGTCAGCGCCTGAATCTGCTCGGCAAAGGCCGCGCGCGCTTCGTCCAGGCCGGTCTTGCCCAGCGGCTCCAGCCGCACGCCGAGCGGACCCAGCGCACCCGCGACCCACGCCTCGCCGGCCTGCTTTTCATGCAGATGTTTCACAGCCTGGCGGGCCAGGCGAACCCCGGCGGCGTTGAAATCGGCCACTTTCCCGGCCAAACCATGCCGGGCCAGCCGGAAGCGGTTGGCGCCAAAGGTATTGGTTTCAAGGATCTCGGCGCCCGCCTGCAGGTACTCCTCGTGGATGGACAGGATCAGGCCGGGGTCGGAGAGATTCAGCTCCTCGTAGCAGCGGCTGATGAGGATTCCGCGCGCGTAGAGCACAGTGCCCATGGCGCCGTCGGCGAGCACGGGGCGGTTGGCGAAGATGTCTGCGAACGTCGGCATTCTGTTGTCATGCTAAGCCACGCGGGGCTGCCGCGCCAATGCGCCGGCCCACTTTGTTATACTTCGGGAGTCATCGTCTTGTTCCGCGCCGGTCTCGGAGCGGAGAAATCCGCGCCCCGCACGGTACGCCGTTGGCCGGCTTTCACATGTTCACAATGCGCCCGCGGAGCCGCTTCGCGGCACACTTCGCGCTTTGGGTCGAGGTAAGGGATTTTGAATAAGAGAACTCTCTTGATGAGCGCCATAGCGGCCCTGGTGGTTGCAGCCGCGCTGGCAGGCTGTGGCGGCACCACCTATTTTGCGGGCCGCACGCTGCCTCCCAGCGGACTGACCAATCGTGTTCTGATCGCAATCCAGAACCCCAGCGCCGTCAGCCATGGCGACCTCCAGTTCGTGGATGCCTATTACGATACCCGCAGCGGCTACAACGGCAAGCCTGCAACATTCACCATCTCCGGCTTCTCCGGCGCGCTGCCTATCACCATCCAGAACATGCCCGAGGAGCAGTCGGCCTATGTCTACGGCTCCGGCGACGGCTCCTTTTCCGCCATCAACTATGCCACTGAGGGAACCAGCACTACCCCGGTCCCCAGCCTGACTGGCCTCTCTTCCAGCGTCTTCGGCACTCGCAACCAGAACTATGTCTTCGCCGCCAGCCAGGCCTCCCACGTGCTGACGGTGGGTGACCGCACCACTGGCGCTTCTTATCCGCTGGCCCTTCCCGGCGTTTACCGCGTCAGCGTGAACCCCGGCGGCTCCGTGGCCCTCGCTTTCGCCCAGAACTCGAATTACGCGTATTATCCGCGCAAACTTACCACCGCCCAGGGACTTGCCTACTCCGGCGGCCCCACCACCTGGCCCAAGGCCGCGGTTGACTGCGAGCCGCAGACAGCGCCCATCTATTGCCTCTTCCAGGCGCAAAGCCCGGACAGTGTGGATTCCACCGGCAATTACTATGGCGCCCCGCTGGTCTTCGACCGGCCCGTCAAGGCCGTCTTCTCCACCGATGGCGGCACCGCGTACGTGCTCAGCTGCGGGCCGGAATGCGGCGGTTCCAAGGCCTCCATCACGCCGCTGCCGGTCGGGCCCATGATCTTCCTCATCGGCCAGCAGTCCGGCACACTGCCCACAAACAGCACGCTATCCAGTTCCACCATCCCCATCCCCGGCGGCGCCAGCAACGCCCTGGTCGATTCCTCCACGCTTTACGTTGTTGGCCAGCAGCAGATGCCTGACGGCTACTTTGGCGGCCACCTCACGGTGGTGAATCTGTTGAGCAACAAAGCCTCGGCTCCCATAGCGATCAGCGACGGAGCCCCCGGCGCCGTCAGCCGCATGTTGCTGGCCGACGACAATACGCTGTGGATCGGCATGTCCCAGTGCACCAACGGCGAGCGCGCGCACAACCCGGGCGTCTACACCTCCGGCTACGGCTGCCTCACCATGGTTAACGTCGCCGCCCCCGCCAGCCCCGCTGTGACCATGATCGAGCCGTATATCGGGGACGCCACCGGGATCGCGGCGGTCACCGGCCTGCACAAGATTTACACGGCGGAGGGCGGGCAGGTGTACATCCACTCCACGGTGGACGGCACTTCGATCGACAACCAGTACGTCACCGTCACCGGCACGGCCTACGACGTGGCTTACATGGACGCAACGTCGGACTCCGACAACACCGTTTACTAGGCTCCGACCCATGCCCGTCCCCGTTGCCGATGCCTTCGCGGCCGACGTGCTCGCCATTGCCGCCCATCGCGACGATGTGGAGCAGACCTGTGGCGGAACCCTGCTGCGCATGGCCTCGCGCGGCCTGCGCACCGCCATCCTGGATCTGACCCAGGGCGAGGCCGGAACCCGCGGCACGGCCGGGGAGCGCGCCGCGGAAGCCGCGCGCCTGTTGGGTGTCGGCTGGCGTCAGGCCCTCGACCTGCCCGACGGCGCGGTGGCGAATACCCTCGACAACCGCCTCAAGATCGTTCGCGTCCTGCGCCTGCTTCGCCCCCGGGTGGTCATTCTGCCCTACTGGCGAGCCCGCCATCCGGATCACGCCATCGTCGCCGCAATGGGTTATGAAGCCTGCTTCCTTTCCGGTCTGACCAAGGCGCCCGCGGTGCGGCCGGCGGCGCCTGCGGAGCTCAGTGTGGAGGAGCCTGTGGAAACAGGTTCTGCCCACCGTCCCTTCAAGATCGTCTACGCCAGCCTCTATGCCGACGTGCGCCCCAGCTTCATTGTGGACATAACGCCCTTCATCGAGCAGCGCCACGCCGCTCTGATGGCCTACCGCTCCCAGTACGCCAACCAGCCCGCCGGCAGCGCCCTCTTCGTCCCCGAAGAGGAGATTCGCGAACGCACCTTTGCCGAGTCCCGCCACTACGGTCTGCTGGCCGGCGTGCGCTACGGCGAGCCTTTCGTGCAGAAGGAAGTCGGCCTTGTCGACGACCTGACCCTCCTGCCCGTTCAGTCGCTCTGAGAGGCTTTCCAAAGAAACGCTTGTGGACCTTGCAGGATCGAAAGCTGTGTTTGGATGGGCTGCGCCTGGTCTTCTACTGAGCAAGTAACCTTTGCGCGCCGCGCCGCTCGAACGGGCGGACGGCTCGCATATATCTCTGTTACCCCGCTTCGCGGAGAAGCAAAATCGCTATGAGTTCACAACCGGCCTGGAAGACCGCTTGACAGCCCTTCGAAAGAGGACCAATGCCAGGCCGGAAAGTCCGCTGCCGAGCTGCAGCAGCGATCCAGGTTCCGGGGTTGACAGCGACCCTGGAGCAGGACCGCCACCGCCACCGCCGCTCCCGCCGCCGCCCTCTGTGATCGGATTGTTGGAGTAGAAACTCCCATTGTCGGCAAAATAGAAGTACCCGTTGCCGGGAGCGCCGCTGCCGAAGCTGCCGGAGAAGAGATTGAGCAGGTAGTCGTTGCTGAACTCAATGAGCAAGCCGCCATAGTCCAGGATTCCGTTCCCCGTGCCAGTCCCGGCATACTCCGGATAGAGCAGATTGTCCCAGAGGAACCCATAATTGGATGTGAGGTTGTAAGCGTTGGCGCCGCTGGCGGGCTGAACGGTCGGTGTGACGCCGAAAGTGTCGGAAGGCTCGCCGGTAATGTCGAAGGTTCCGGACACGGCTGTAATGGTATAAGCGCCGATATCCACGGCGGAGTTAGGGCCGGGAACGCTTACGGTTCCATCGCTAGTAAAGAAGTTAAGAGCGGCGGTGAAGTTTGTTCCCGCGATCTCGTATTCGAAGGTGTCGGCGTATGCGGCTGGCGCAATCGCAAAGGCCATCGCCGATGCGAGCAATGCTAACGATAGCTTCTTCATCTTTCACCCCGTTCTAGCGGCCCCTGATGACCGCGCTGCCTGGACCGATAGCACGACTCCTCGCAAAACTTTGGGCCGTGCTCCCGAAATGCAAAAACTCACTTCAAAACCCGCGGAGCCCTTCTCTGAATCCCGCGCCCGCCGCACGGCACACTTGCGGCAACTTATCGTCATGGTCCTAAACAAACCGCAACCACGACAATACCTGTTTGGTGTGAAGACAGTTGGCGCGTCGGTAACTCGGGAGTTAGTTACCTATTTGGGAATGAGATAGCCTTCGCGGTTACCAGATGGGATTACACGGCTGCATGCGTCTCCGGCCGTGCTGGAAAAACCGGCTCATTGCAAGCACATTGAAGAAAGAACTGGAACCAATGCGGGCGCTGCGGCGGGCTTCCATTGGGCCCGGTCTCAACCGGCGACAGGCGACCGCGGACGGACGGCCAGCCGGGCCGTCGCTTTCGAGATCCCGGGTGCGATTGCCGGGCGTTGCGTAACGCAGGAACTGGATTCGGCGCGCAATGAAAACGGGCGCCCGCCAGAGCAGTACCGGCCTGACCCGGCGGATCGCGCCGTGGCCTGCGGGGTGCCCCCTTTGAGGCGCGCCCGAAAATTGTAGGCTCTCCCCGGACGGCGACAGGTTAAAATGAATTTGTCTTGTGCTCCCTTGCTTTATCGGCCCAGGGAGCGGAGGGTAATTGTGACGACGCAGACGTGGGATCCTCTTGCGTATGGGAGAAACGGTAAGTTTGTGCATGGATTGGCCAGTGGAGTGCTCGAATGGCTGGCAGCCAAGCCCGGTGAGCGCATCCTGGACCTGGGCTGCGGCGACGGCCAGCTGACTCATCGCATCGCCGCCAACGGCGCCACCGTCGTGGGCGTGGATACGTCGCCGGAGATGGTGGCCGCCGCGCGCGAACTGGGCGTTGTGGCCATGGAGGCCAGCGCCGAGTCGCTTCCCTTCTCCGACCACGCCTTCGATGCCGTCTTCTCCAACGCCGCCCTGCACTGGGTCCGCGATCAGGACGCCATGCTGGCCGAGGTGCGCCGGGTTCTCAAGCCTGGCGGGCGCTTTGTGGCCGAGATGGGCGGCCACGGCAACATTGCCGCCATTCGCGTTGCGCTAGCGGCGGTGCTGGCGCGCCACGGCCACGACGGCCGCGGAGACGGCGCGAACTACTATCCAACGCCCGAGAGCTATGCGGAGCGGCTCATTCAGCACGGTTTCAAGGTGCAGCAGATAGCGCTCATTCAGCGGCCCACGCTGCTGCCCGAGAGCGGAATGCCGGGATGGCTTTGGACCTTCCGCCGCGGCGTGCTGGACAGCTTGCCGGCGGGACTTCGCGAGAAGGTGGTCAAGGAGACCACCGCCCTGCTGGCGCCGGTTCTCTGCGATGAGGACGGGAATTGGACCGCCTACTACGTGCGCCTGCGTTTCATCGCCTCGGCCTGACGCCTGAGAGATCGCCGCGCGGCCTCAGCGGCTGAACCACATGCGGCCGCCGACGGCTACCAGCGTGATGGCGAAGATGCGCCGCAGCCAGAGCTCGGGAATGTACTGCGCTCCCACGGCGCCGAAGTACCCGCCCACCAGAAATCCCGCCGCCAGCAGCAGCGCCACGCGCAGGTCGGCGTTTCCCTTGCGGTAGTACTCCAGGAAGGCGAAGATGCCCACCGGCGCCAGCAATGCGCCCAGCGAGGTTCCCTGCGCCTTGTGCTGGTCCATGCCCAGCAGCCAGATGAGCGCGGGAACAAACAGGATGCCTCCGCCGATGCCCACCACGCCGGAGAACATTCCCACCACCAGCCCAACCAGCAGAATCATCCAGGTCACAAACGCCTCCTTGGTACGTGGCGAGGCGTCAAGGCCTGGCCCGCGCTTTCAGCGTAAACCATCGCCGGGCAAGACAGGCTGGGCGCATCCAGTTAAAAACCCCGCCGCCTTCGATAAGTTGCGAAAATATTTCTCGAAAAAAGTTTTCAAAACAGCTTGCATTTTCCCGTCGAGTTATGGCAAACTAATCGCTGCATAGGAGAACGCCCGATGAAATACAGAACGCAAAACTCGATGCGTAGGCTGGAGCGGCTTGAACCGGGCTGCATCGGCCGCCGGGCGCGGTTCGTCAGTTTCCGGTAACCCGCCGCTGTTTTCCTCCTGCGCAAAGAGCTTGCACATTGATCTCTCCCGAGTGGCGTAGAAGCCGGGTTCATCGCTTGAATCCGATAAACGCCCGTCTTCGTTTGTTCCCTCGGGAAAGCTTCGGGTGAGTTAGCGGACCCGTGCTTCTTCTTGGCGCCGCGATAAGCGCTTCGCGGCGGACGGGAGAGGTTTGTCATTAACTCGATGGCGAAAACTAAGTTCGCCGGTGGCGAAAGAGGAGAGTTACTTCCTGCCAATGAAAAGCAGGGCCGGGAGCCCTGCCGGAGCAGATCGCTTCACGGGGCGGGGGCGCAGTCCTGAAGCACCAGGCACCGCGGAGCAGAGGCTCCGAACTCTCTTCGCTCATTCCCCGGCGCAGTTTTTTGGGAAACGGAGTTTTAGAAATCCACCTTGGCCGGTGGCGTAGGTCGCGGTTACTTCGCCTGTTAAGCGGGTGACGCAGGTTCGAATCCTGCCGTGGGCGCAAGCTCATGTCGTCCAGTGGCTTAAGACACCTACGTTCCGCAACCGCTTGTTCCCCGGCCAGAACACATCGCCGGCGCGTCTCCTACGGAGCGCGCCAAAGTAACCACCTTGGCCGGTGGCGTAGGCAACGGATACTTCACCCTACTTGCGGGTTCGAGTCCCGCCCGGGAAGCAATTCCTGGTGGCTGAATGGCAAGGCACCGACGTCCCGTCGCCGCTTGTTCCCCGGCCAAACCGTTCGAAGGCGTTGCCCTTTCAGGGCGCGCGAAAACAGCCACCTTGGCCGGTGGCGTAGGCAACGGATACTTCGCTTGAGGAGCCGGAGGCGCGGGTTCGATTCCCGCGACGGGATGCAAGTCCCGGAAGCTCTGTGGTCAGAGCGCCGTCAAAGACCGTCGCCGCTTGTTCCCCGGCCAGCAACCTTCCGGCAGGTCCGGATAGAAGCGCATTGTCATGAGCAAGTTGAAAGTGAAGAACGGCACCCCGGTAGGCGGTGAACACCTGTGCCGCAGTTGCAGCAACGGGCAATTTACCGTCGGCTACCGCGAATCGGATGTGCTGGCGATATGCACCAATTCCCACCCCAGCCGGCTGGTTCCCTTCCCCGTGTATGAATGCACGGATTACCAGGATCGCAATCGTCCGGACTGGGAGCAGATGCAGAAGCTGGCTTTGTGCTTCGGCGAAACCCGCAGAAAGGCTACGCCGGGCTTTCGCGGAAGTGGATTTGCGCGCGTCCCCGTAATCGTCGAGGACGGCAGTGACGAAGACGAGGACGAGGCTGCGCGCGTTCCGTAACTTCAAACGCAACCGATCGGCCGCCTTGGCCGCTGGCGCAGGGAACGGATGCATCCTGTCCGCCGGAGCCGGGAGCGTGGAAAAGTGAGAAGCAGGCAACGCTTCGCACTTTTCCAGCCTCGCCACGCCTGTGTCTCCGTATGCTCTTCATTCGCAGGGGTTCGCTTCCATCCCCCTTGACAAGGCCGACGCCGTTTTAGATGCTTATTGCACTCACCTTGTCAGTGTCGATTTCGCCGGATGCCGTGCATAAGGAGACAGGCTGGGATCTGGCGAACGGGAACGTGAATGGCGGGGCCATCGCCCTGCGCCATCCGATCGGATCTTCGCGGCGCCGGATTCCGGTGACCTTGCTCCACAAGATGCGGCGGCGCAATGCCAGGGACGGCTTGGCTTCCCTCTGTATCGGTGGCGGCACGGGCGTGGCCATGGCCCCGCGGTGCGATAGAATCCATAGCGGCGGGTGTGTGCCAAGGGCGCGCACCCGGAATCCAGACAGAGCCAAACAGCGGACGATAGCGTCGCAAGGAGCACATCATGAAGGGAAAGGTTGCGATCGTAACGGGTGGTGCAAGCGGGATTGGGTTTGCGATTGTGGAATCGCTCGCCCAGGCGGGCGTGAGCTGCGTGATTGCCGACATGGACGTTCCCGGTGGGGAACGAGCCGTGGCGAAACTTCAAGAGGACGGGTTTACCACCCTTTTTGTCAAGACCAACGTATCCTCGCCCGACGATGTACGCCACCTCGTCGATGCCGCCGTCGAGAAGTTCGGACGCCTCGATATCATGGTCAACAATGCGGGCCTCCAGTTCGTGGCGCCGGTGGTGGAGTTCCCCGAAGAGCGCTGGAACCTCCTGATAGGCGTCATGCTTACCGGGGCGTTTCTCTGCTGCAAGTATTCCCTGCCGCACATGATCAAGCAGAAGTGGGGCAGGATTATCAACATCAGCTCGCTCCACGGCAGAGTGGCGTCGCCCTTCAAGGTGGCATATATTTCGGCCAAGCACGGGGTGATGGGGTTGACGAAGGTAGTGGCGCTGGAGCAGGCCGAGAACAACATTACCTGCAATGCCATCTGTCCTGCCTACGTGCGTACTCCGCTGGTCGAGAAGCAGATTGCGGATCAGGCCCGTGCCAACGGCATTTCGGAGGACGACGTGATTCAGAAGATCATGCTTCAACCCGCCGCCATCCGCCGGCTGCTGGAACCCAGCGAAGTCGCCTCGCTGGCGCGGTACCTGTGTACGGACGAAGCCGCGGGTATCACCGGCGCGGCGCTGGACATTGATTTGGGCTGGACGGCGCGCTAGGCCAAGATGCTCGAAGGCGCGCCGCCAGGCGCGCCTTCATCACTCGCAGGGAGATTTGCTATGCCTACCAATCCTCTGACCACTTCTCTTCAGACCCACCCTATAGCCACGCTGGCTGCCGCGCGTTCTCCGGAGCGGCACAAACTTGTCTCCTCCGCCGATGCCGTGCGCTTGATCCGCGATGGCGATACCGTAGCGACCGGAGGCTTCGTGGGCGTTGCCTTTCCCGAAGCGATAGCCGTCGCCATCGAGCAGCAGTTCCTGGCGTCCGAAGAGGAACTCGGCGCGGGTAACGGACGGCCTCGCGATCTGACCCTGGTTTATGCAGCCGGACAGGGCGACGGAAAGGAGCGGGGGCTGAATCACCTCGGTCATCTGGGTCTGGTGAAGCGCGTGATTGGCGGACATTGGGGCCTGGTGCCCAAGCTCGGCGCGCTGGCGGTCGCCGGCCAGATCGAGGCTTATAACTTCCCCCAGGGGGTGATCTCGCATATGTTTCGCGATATCGCCGCCCATCGTCCCAGGCACATTACCAAAGTCGGACTGGGAACCTACGTCGATCCGCGTTACGGCGGCGGCAAAATCAACAACCGCACCACCAAGGACTTCATCGAGTTGGTGACCATCGACGGCCAGGAGTACCTGTCCTACAAAACGTTTCCGGTCAACGTGGGGATTATCCGCGGCACCACGGCCGATCCCGAGGGCAATATCACCATGGAGCGCGAGGCGCTGACGATAGAAATGCTCTCCATCGCCATGGCCGCGCACAACTCCGGCGGGATCGTGATCGCCCAGGTGGAGCGCGTGGCCGAGAGCGGAACGCTCAATCCACGCCAGGTGAAGATCCCGGGAATTCTCGTCGATTGCGTAGTGGTTACGGAAAAGCCGGATTACCATTGGCAGACCTTCGCTACCGTGTACAACCCCGGTTTTAGCGGGGAGGTCCATACGCGCATGGCGGCCATCGCCCCGATGGAGCTATCGGCGCGCAAGGTGATTGCGCGCCGGTCGGCGATGGAGCTGAAGACCAACAGCGTGGTCAACCTGGGAATCGGCATGCCCGAAGGCGTGGCCAATGTGGCCAACGAGGAGAAGATCACCGATCTCATTACCCTCACCGCCGAGCCCGGAGTGGTGGGCGGAGTCCCGGCCGGAGGGCTGGATTTTGGCGCTGCGGTCAACGCACAGGCCATCATCGATCAGCCCTACCAGTTCGATTTTTACGACGGCGGCGGGCTCGACCTGGCCTTCCTCGGCCTGGCGGAGGCGGACCGCGAAGGCAGCCTCAACGTGAGCAAATTCGGCCCCAGATTGGCGGGCGCCGGAGGGTTCATCAATATCAGCCAGAACGCCAAGAGCCTGGTCTTCTGCGGCACCTTCACGGCGGGCAGTCTCCAGCTCGGATTCGCAGACGGCAAATTGCAAATCCTCAAGGAAGGCCGCACACAAAAGTTCGTGCAGGAAGTGGAACATCGAACCTTCAGCGGCAAATACGCCAGCCAGCGCGGACAGCCGGTGCTTTATGTAACCGAACGCTGCGTCTTCCGCCTCACGCCGGAAGGCCTGGAATTGATCGAGGTGGCTCCGGGAATCGACATCGAAAAGGACATCCTGGCGCACATGGATTTCAAGCCCATCGTGAACCAGCCCAAGCTCATGGACGCGCGCTTGTTCCTGCCCAAGCCCATGGGTCTGCGCAGCGATCTATTGGATCTGCCCTTGGAGAGCCGGCTCAGCTACGAACCGAAACAGAATCTGTTCTTCGTCAACTTCGAAGGCTACGCGGTGCGCAGCATGGAGCAGATCGGCCACATCAACCAGGCGGTGCGCGAGCATCTGAAGCAGGCTTCCGGCAAGGTGTACACCATCGTCAATTATGACAACTTCTCGATCTCTCCCGAGCTGTTGGGGCCGTATACCGACATGGTGAAGGAACTGATGGAGGAATGCTACTCGGGCGTCACCCGCTACACAACCAGCGGCTTCGCGCGCATGAAACTCGGAGACGCCTTGGCCGAGCGCGATGTCGCTCCCCGCATTTACGAAAGCGCCGAGGAGGCCCGCGAGCACCTGCTGGAACTCGAGGAGCGGCAGCAGGGGGAATAGCTCCGGGCTTGTCAGGGCAGAAGGCAGATCGGGTTCCTGGCGGGAAGTGGAGCCAGCCAGCGTGGCTGGCCGTGGCGCAATGGCTGGCCGGCTCCGGAATCCGCGGCGAAATCCAGGCGGGCCTCAGGACATCAGCAGCCCACCGTTTACGTTCAGCTCCGCGCCGGTGATGTAATCCGCATCCCGGGCCAGGAAGAGAACCGCCTTGGCGATCTCTTCCGGCTTCGCCAGCCGGCGAAGCGGTATCTTGGCGCAAAGCTTCTCGAGAACTTCCGGCGGCATCGCTTCCACCATCTCCGTAGCGGTATACCCCGGTGCAATCACATTGGCGGTAATGTTGTCTCTCGCCAACTCCAGCGCCACGCACTTGGTGAACGCGATGATGCCGCCTTTGCTGGCGGCGTAATTGGCTTGGCCGAACGATCCCGTCTGGCCCACGATAGAGGCAATGTTGATGATGCGCCCGTATTTCTGCGCGACCATGCCCGGCATCACGGCGCTGGTGCAGTAATAGGTTCCATTCAGATTCACCGCGACTGTCGCTTCCCACTCCTCATCGGTCATCTTGCGCAGGCTGCGATCACGCGTAATCCCGGCGTTGTTGACCAGGATGTCGATCTTCTTCCACGCCTCGAGGGTTTGGTTGACGACCCGGCGCGCGTCCTCTTTCTTAGACACGTCGCCCTGCGCCAGCAGGCACTCGCCGCCCATGGCGCGAATGTCGGCCGCGACCTCCTCCGCCTTGGCCACATTGCTGACAAAGTTGACGGCTACCGCTGCTCCATTGCGGGCAAGTTCCAGGGAGATAGCCCTTCCGATGCCGCGCGATCCGCCCGTCACCAGGGCGACTCTGCCTTTGAGCGAGTCCGTCGCCGGCCCGCCGATGTTGCTCGTACTGCCAGTATTGCTGCTTTCTGCCATGAAATGACTCCTCCATTAACGTTCACTTTCGCCAGGTCCCAGCCCATCGCCATGTGCACGGCATCCGCAGAAATCGACACTGACAGGCTGAGTGCAATAAGCATCTAAAACGGCGTCGGCCTTGTCAAGGGGGACGGGAGCGAGCCCTTGAAGGTTGAGCGGCGGTTCAGCCCGGTTCTGAAAGAATCGGGTTGCCAAATGCTTTGCACTGCCCCTTACGCCTTGCCGATCACCTGCGCGAGCATCGCCCCGATTTCGGCCGGCGAAACGACCACGTGAATTCCGGCTTCCTTCATGGCCTTCATCTTGTCTGCCGCGGTGCCCTGGCCGCCGCTGATGATGGCGCCGGCGTGGCCCATGCGGCGGCCGGGAGGCGCGGTCTGGCCGGCGATGAAGCCGACGACGGGCTTCTTCACGTTCTGCCTGACGAACTCCGCGGCCGTCTCTTCGGCCGTGCCGCCGATCTCGCCGATCATCACGATGGCCTCGGTCTCGGGATCGGCGTTGAACAGGCGCAGGGCGTCGATGTGGGTGGTACCGACGATGGGGTCGCCGCCGATGCCGATCGCCGTCGACTGGCCGATGCCGCGCTGCGTCAACTGGTGGACCGCCTCGTAGGTGAGCGTGCCGGAGCGTGAGACAATGCCTATCGATCCCTCTTTATGGATGTTGCCGGGCATGATGCCGATCTTGGCTTTGCCGGGAGAGATGATGCCGGGGCAGTTGGGGCCGATAAGGCGCGATGCCGAGTTCTTCAGCTTGGCCCACACCTTGACCATGTCGAGAGTGGGAATGCCCTCGGTGATGCAGACTATCAGCGCAATACCGGCATCCTCGGCTTCGAGGATGGCGTCGGCCGCAAACGGCGGCGGCACGAAAATCATCGTGGCGTTGGCGCCGGTCGCCTTCACAGCATTAGCCACCGTGTTGAACACCGGCCAGCCTTCGTGCGTGGTTCCACCTTTGCCGGGAGTGACACCGCCGACGACCTTGGTGCCGTATTCGGCGCAGCCTTTGGCGTGAAAGGTGCCTTCTTTGCCCGTGATTCCCTGCACGATCAAGCGAGTGTTCTTATCAACCAGTACTGACATAAGACTCCTTAAAACCACTTCTTCTTCAAACCACTAGTAGGCAAGTCTGTCCCTAGTAGGTTCCTGGTCCATCTGGGCTAGATTCATCATCATAAGCATCCTCGGCTGGATGCGAACCGTATGGACCATGCTCTCGAGCCGGGTATCCAAAATCTTTGGATACGTCCATCCCTGGATATGCCACTCCGTAAGAGGATCCCATGGAACTCAGTCTTTCTTGTATCGTTTGGAGATTATTCTCTAATATTCTCCTTGCGTCCTCATCAATATCGTCATGTACTTTAGCTTCAAACTTGTATGCTTTGTTCCCATGAGGACATATGTCATTCGGCCAGTGTTTAGCAATCAGTTCAATCTGTTCAAAAAAGAATTTCTGCCCAAATATATCGATAGAATCTTTCCAGTCCTCTAATAGCAGTCTCCTGCATTCAGGGCAACTTTCAAGTACTTCGTCCAACGCTGCCTTTACCACGAGTTCCGCTGCTTCTTTCATTGTTTCGCCGACCTGGAAGTTGAGGCCGGATTCCTTGAGAATCTTTCGGCCTTCTTCGACATTTGTTCCTTCCAGCCGCAAGACGATCGGCACCTTCACTTTCAATTTGTGCGCCGCAGCCACGACGCCCGTGGCCAGCCGGTCAACGCGCAGGATGCCGCCGAAGATGTTGATGAAAATCGCCTTCACGTTCGCGTCGCTGAGCAGGATGTCGAAGGCGTGCTCGATCTGCTCCGGGGTTGCGCTGCCGCCCACGTCGAGGAAGTTGGCTGGCCTGCCGCCGGCGTACTGGATGATGTCCATGGTGGCCATGGCCAGGCCCGCGCCGTTGACCATGCAGGCGATGGAGCCGTCGAGCTTGATGTAGTTGAGGGCGTATTTGCTGGCCTCGACTTCGAGCGGGTCCTCTTCGGCTGTATCGCGCAGCGCCTTGACGTCGGCGTGGCGAAAGAGCGCGTTGTCGTCGAAGTTGATCTTGGCGTCGAGCGCGAAGAGCTTGTCGTCCTTGGTGGTGATGAACGGATTGATCTCGATCAGCGAGGCGTCGGTCTCCAGGAAGGCTCTGTAGAGGTTCTGAAAGAAGCCCACGGCCTGGTTGATCTGCGTGGGCTTGAGGCCCAGTGCGAAGGCCAGCTTGCGCGCCTGCCAGGAGCCGAAACCGACAGCCGGATCGATGGTCTCCTTGAAGATGGCCTCGGGCGTCTTGGCGGCCACTTCCTCGATTTCCATGCCGCCGGCCTGCGAAGCCATGAAGACCAGCTTGCCCACGGCGCGGTCGAGCACGATGCCGAGGTAAAGCTCGCGGTCGATGGCCGCGGTCTCTTCCATCAGCAGGCGCTGCACCTTTTGTCCCTGCGGGCCGGTCTGGTGGGTGACCAGCGTCATGCCGAGAATGTTCCGGGCGTAAAGCTCGGCATCCTCGCGCGTGCGCGCCACTTTCACGCCGCCGCCCTTGCCGCGCCCTCCGGCGTGAATCTGCGCTTTGACGGCGACGCCCGAGGCGCCCTCGGCAAAGAGCTTGCGCGCCACCGCCTGCGCTTCTTCAAACGTGTTGGCAACTTCGCCCTTGGGCACAGGCACGCCGTACCTTGCCAGGATTTCCTTCGCCTGATACTCGTGTATTTTCATCCGGAATTCCCGTTTTGCCTTTCGGCTGCAAGCAAGTACGCCCTCAGCCGCCTACGCTCGCGCGAAGCTGCCCGGGACGACGAGGCTCTGATTTCTCTCCGAATCACTGGAAGCGCACGGGCGCTCCGGTGCGCTGCTCGACCATCTCGCGCGTGACGCCGTCGGCGAGTTCGACACACTCGAAGCCGGAGGGCGTGACGTCGAGGACGCAGAGTTCGGTGACGATACGATGGACGACGCCCTTGCCGGTAAGCGGCAGCTTGCACGCGGGCAGCAGTTTGAAGCTGCCGCCGGGCCCGTTGTGCTCCATGATGACAATCACGCGATGCACGCCGTTGACCAGGTCCATGGCGCCGCCCATACCCTTCACGCGCTTGCCGGGAATCATCCAGTTGGCCAGGTCGCCGTGCTCGGAGACTTCCATGGCGCCGAGGATGGCGACATCGACGTGGCCGCCGCGGATCATGGCGAAGGAGTCGGCGCTGGAGAAGGTGGAGGCGCCGGGAATGAAGGTCACGGTCTCCTTGCCGGCATTGATGAGATCGGCGTCGACTTCGGCGTCGCGCGGGAACGGACCCATGCCCAGCAGTCCGTTCTCCGATTCCAGGGCAACGGTAATGCCCTCGGGGATGTAGTTGCCGACGAGCGTCGGAATGCCGATGCCGAGATTGACGTAGTAGCCGTCCTTTAACTCACGGGCGGCGCGGGCGGCCATTTGCTGACGGGTCCAGGGCATAAAGCAGCTCCTAGTTCCGAGTTCTT
>Ga0326728_10001991_pt1 | contig 69734 bp, 70 predicted proteins | sample MB3enrmetagenome_FD_207602 | JGI IMG/M metagenome (GOLD analysis project Ga0326728, IMG submission 207602) | Lab enriched peat soil microbial communities from McLean, Ithaca, NY, United States - MB31MN | ecosystem: Environmental > Terrestrial > Soil > Wetlands > Peat | place: USA: New York... | reverse complement strand
TGGACGTGATAACGCTTCTCCGGCGGAGTGGCCGCCCCTTGTGGGCTCGCCTTGAACGGGATGACCTCGAAGGGAACTCCAAAGACCTTCGCCACTTCTTCAGCGAATTTCCCGCCTTCTGCAAGCTCATAGCTTGTCCGGCGCAACCCTCGACCGACAACCTGCTCGCAGAGCAATTGCGACATGAAGGGTCTAAGCCCGATAATGTGGGTTACGGTGTTGCAGTCCCAGCCCTCCGTGAGCATCCCCACGCTCACGATGCATCTCACGTCACGTCCCGGGGGGTGAAGTTGGCGGCCAAGCTTCTTTGCCAGTTCCTCGAATCCCTCGGGGTAAATGGGCCGGCCCTGCCGGTCAGAGGGCCACTGCGTCTTTCCAACCGTGTCGAGCGTGAACCGCATCCAGCGGGATTCATCACTCTTGGCCTCTTCTGTATCCGTCTCATGGACAACCTTCGAATCCACTCGAATCGTGTTATGCGTCCCGTTGCGATTCCTGAATCCTTCAATGTTCGCAGGCGGGACGCCAAGAGGCCCTTTCCCTTCGGCCAGCCATTCATAGAGAACTTTTGCGATCCTCGTATTCTTGCAGACCAGGATGAAAACAGGCGGGCGGGAGTCAGTTCCCTGTTTCTGCCAACCCTCGCGCAGTGTCTCCCACGATCCCCCCAGCATGGCGATGGGATGATGGGCATATTTCAAAATAGCTTCCGGCTTGGGGCTTCCTTTCTTGCCGCCACGTTCGGCGGGTGTAAGTTGGGGGATTATCCATTCCCAGATGTTCAAGTAACCCGGTATTTCTGCGCCTGTAGTGTCGCGCACGGCCAATTGCGGAATCTTCACGAGGCCGGATTCGATGGCGTCAATCAATCCAAAGTCGCTCACGACCCAAGGAAATGGCTTGTTGGTTTCCTGCCCCACTCTGCCGAGGAAATACGGCGTGGCGGAAAGGTCAACGCAGAAGTTTATTCCCCTCAATTTGTTGATGCGGTCCAGCCCGTCAATCCAGACCGTAGCCTCCTGGAAAAACTCTTCCGCTTCTTCTTCCTCGCCAAATAGCTCTTCTTCCTCGCCCTCGGATGCTTCGCGCTTGATTCGATAAGCATGATGCCCTTCATCGTTGAAAACCAGAATATTCTGTTTTCCGCCCACTTCCCGGCCCAATACGCGGGAGATCAAGGATGTGTCGCTCTCCACGTACCGCTCAGACTCGACCTTCACCTTTTTGAGCGTTCCATCCTTTTCGCGATCTTCTTCCAATACCTTCAGCATCCCCGCCGCAACCTGGCGTTCGTAATCCCGCAGCGTCAAATAGCGGGAACCGCGCGCCGTGGTAGTCTTTGGGCCAATATTGATGATTTCCTTTACCCGCACCTTGACCCCGGCTTTTGTGACTCTCGCGCTCACTCCGCCGGTCTGCACGGCTTGTGGCTCGAAAACGTGCCAGTTGGTGACGATCACCTTCCCCTGGGTCAACAAGGGCATCAGGTGTGAAGGCACGAGGTCCCGTGTGCGATAGATGCTCGCTTCTCCTCTTTCGGGGTAAAGCTCGTTCAGGCGATTCCTGATGGTCACGTTCGGGCAAACTACGAGCACCACGTCTGAGAATCGGCCATCGCTTCGATCATTCACTTTATTCAGGATGCTCCACGCCGCTAGCATGCCCATGACGGTGGTTTTGCCACCGCCCGTCGCCACTTTGGTGGCATAGCGAAGGAAACCTGCCATGCCTTCTTTCCTACGGTCCTCGCTGGGTTCATCACGCGGCACCGAAATACCTTGCAGGAAATCGCTCCGGGCTTCCGTCAGAAAAATGATAGTGAGCGCCGCTTCCAGTTGGGCAAAGAACAGCCGCTTGTCGCGTCCTTCCCGCGTCCACCACTGAATCAGGTCGAGGGTGGTCCGCGTTGCCCCGGGATGGCCTGCCTTTTGCCAAGCCTCCAGCCGTTCCCGGATCAGCCTTACCAGCGCCAGCTCAAAACCCGCCGGATATTCTTTCGAGGCACGCAGCACCTTGCCGTCCAAGGTCCACGGTTCTTTCTGGTCACGCGGCGGAAAAACTACAGGCGCGCGCCTGCCTGCGCGGCGTTGTGCCTCTTCCCCTTCCTGGATGTACCAGTATTGAGTAGGTTTCTTGAAAGGTTCGTTGAGGATCGGCTCAGGTACTTCGTAGCTGGTCATGTGCGAATCCCAGATTAAAGACTATGCGCTCTCGCTTCCACTGCGAATCCGTTCGAGCTTTTTCAGGAACTCGTCGCGCTCGCGCTTGGCTTGCTCGGCTTTGCGGGTCTTATCGGTCAGATAGCGCTGGCCCTTGATGCCCGAATTTTGGAGTGAGTCCGCCCAGGCGCGCAGTTGCCTCGCAATGCTTTCGGCCAGGGATTTGAGATTTGAAATCTCAGATTTGAGATCGGAAAAGGCGGGAATTCGCTCTAGCAGACAAAGCATCGACCTCACTTCGCCCGCCGACTCGCGCGCAATATAGAGGAACGTCAAAGTTTCCTGCGTGGTGCCGCGTTCAAAGCCTTCCGCAATATTATTGGAAACCGAACCGGCGGCGCGTTCGATTTGGTCTCGCAGCGAATAGCGCCTCTCGAATGCGGCCTTTTCTGTCATGGCATAGACTGCGGCTGCCAGTTCAATTCCGGCCTGCCAGACGGGAAGCTGCTCGAATCGCTCGTACTTCATGCCTTTTGGTCTCTCCGATTCTCAAATTCCAAATTTCAGATCTCAAATCTCAGATTTCAAATCTCAGATCTCAAATCTACATCTCAAATCAGCCCAGCTTCTTCATTCTGAAATCTCAAATCTGCCATCCCCCTCAAATCTCAAATCTGCCATCTCAGATCAGCTAAGCTTCTCCACTCTCAAATCTCAAATCTGCGATCTTAAATCAGCCGAGCTTCTCCGCTCTCAACTCTCAAATCTGCGATCTTAAATCAGCCCAGCTTCTCCACCACCAACAACTCGTTCCCCCGGTCATCAATCACCTTCACCGCCACCTGCCTTTGTTCCCCAGCCTCAAATGGCGCGCTCACCGTGCCCGCCAGATGTTCCCACACGCTCTCTTCATACTCGCCTTTAAGCGCCTTCTTCAGGCTCTCCCAAGCTCCGGTGCGCGGGAAGAAAGCCTGACTCACATGGAAGCACAAGCCGTTGTAATCCGTATCGAGAAACCACGCCGGGACCTCTTCCCCCCTCCGGTGGTAGGGTTCCATCGTCGCGGGGTCAAACACATCCAGGCCCAGCAATTCCACTTCGTAGCGCTGCGGGTCGTTTTTCGTCTTGCTCTTCACGCAGCGTAATTCTATCTCCGGCAAACCGCACACGCTGAAGATTTGGCTGGAACGCATGTTTTTCAGCAGGTCACCCATCATAATGTCGGGTGTGGCTTGGACGTAAGTTGCCGGAATCCCCACAACTTCGGTGCATTTGTTTACTAGTTCACGCGCATTGGGCTGGATGGCAAAGCCGATCACATAAAGGTGCGTGTAGCCCTTGGCGTGAGCTTCCCGCGCTGCTTCGTAAACCAGCTTCTCGCTCACCGCGCCGTTTTCGGGGCCAAAGACCAGGGCGACGGGCTTGGCGGAAAGAGCCAAGGCTTTCCCGTTCTTCTCCGCCGCCTCTATCACGGCATCCCGCAAGCTAGGCTTCTGACCGGGGGCCGTGGCGTCCACAAAGGCTTCAGCGGATAGGGACAGTGTTTTGGCCGGGGGACGGATGTTCCGAAGCGTGACCGTGCGGTTGCCCTCCAAGCGTAGAAGTGGGCTCTTGCGCAGAATTTCGAGCATCCGGTCCGTAAAAGTGCTTTGTTCTTCTCTTGTTGCTCCTTCTCTCAAATTTGAAATCTTAGCTTCTTCAATGGCCGCCTCCGACGCCTCCAAGTCCACCGGCGTAGGAATAGTGCCCTCGACGCAGAAACGCCCGGTTACGCGGGTGATCTTGTTATCCACCTCGGGCCGGTCCACTAGCACTTCTTCCTTCGGCGGCTCATTGTTGGCGATGCTTTCGAGCGTGATGTGAGGAACAATTCCGCCCACTTCTTCGCCCTTTTTGTTCTGTTTACGAACGTAGGTGAATCCTCCCGCAGGCCCACGAGCATCGTCTCGCAGTTCGTACCAAGGATAAGTCGCCGTCAGCAACCGCTGCCTCGCCAGCGCCAGGGGCACGCGGCTGGTGTCAATCGTGATCCACCGCCGCCCCCACTGTTCGGCAACGTAGGCAGTCGTCCCACTGCCGCATGTGGGGTCTAGCACAAGATCGCCGGGGTCGGTGGTCATCAGGACACACCGCTGAACAATTTTGGGATTGGTCTGAACAACGTATAGCTTCTCGCTCGCGAAGCCGCTCACCCCGGTATCTGTCCACTGGTTGCTGAGTTCAACAAAAGGAAAGTCATCCAGAAAGCCGATAAATCGTGTGCTGTTTCCCACGACAAAAATCCGGCCCTTCTGCTTCAATGTTTCCCTACCCTCAGGGCTGTGCGTCCAATACCGCCCCTCGGGCGGAAAGTAATTCTTACCTTCGAATTCGAATGGAACCCGTCCCAGCGAATAATACTTGTTGCTTGAAATGTCGCTAATCCGGAATGGTCGAGTGCCCGGGGCAAGGGAAGAAGGGTTTTCAATTTCTCCGTTCGTAAGCCTCCGCCGCTCTCCGTCGGAGAACTGCGCATAGTAGTATTGCCCAACTTCTTCAAAGCCAACGCTCTTCTCTACAAAAAGCTTTCTGTACTTTACACGCTCAGTCTCTTTTGCATACCAAAGCAGTGAGTCAGAAAGAGTCGGCATCAATAAATCGGTCTGACCGGCCGTCTTTACAATGTTGATCCGGGCACAGAAGTTCTTCTCGCCAAAGATTTCGTCCAACAACTCCCGCAGGTGATGCAGATTCTCGTCGCTAATCTGCACAAAGATGCTGCCGCTGGGTGCGAGCAATTCCCGGCATAGCAAAAGGCGGTCGCGCATGTAGGTCAGATACGAATGCAGGCCAAGCTCCCAGGTGTCGCGGTACGCCTGCACCATCTCCGGCTCGCGGGTCATGTCCTCGTCGTCGCCGTGGGTCACGTCGCGCTTGCGGATAAAGGGCTGGAAATTGGAACCGAATTTCACTCCGTAGGGCGGATCCATGTAGATCATCTGCACTTGCCCGCCCAGGCCCTCGTAATGCAGGAGCGAATTCATCACCACCAGCGAATCGCCCAGAATCATCCGGTTCACCCACTTGTCCTGGTACTCATAGGCGCGCAATATCTGGTCGGTGATCGAGTGCTGCGGGTCGCCGAACAGGCTGAACATATCAATTTGCTTGTCGCGCCTGTGGCTGGTGAGCGTTTCAATAATCGCCTTGGTGCTCAGCCGCTCGTGAACGAACAACGGCAGGGTGGGCACGTCAAACGAAAGCCGCTCTGCCTTCCCCGCCCAATTCAGAAACGGCTTGCTCATCGCCTTGAGCACGTGCGTGGCCTCTTCGGCTTGGATCAGACTCGCCGCAGCCACCTTCAAGTCCGCCGTCGAGGGTTTTTCCATGGACAACTGACGACGGACAGCGGACAGCTTTTCCTCGATAACCGACAACTGGCGCTCTCCAACTTCCCGCGCCGAATTCTGCCCGTCCCAATCGAGCGCCGGGGAAAGCGAAGAGTCATAGCGGTAAGTGACCGGCGGCTTCTTCTTCTTGAACTGCGCCTGCGTCCCGACATCGGGCCGCATAGGGCTTTCCGACTCAGGATGCTGGTAACTTTCGGCGGTCCTGGTTTTTGCAGGTTTTGCATTTTGCGGAGTCTTCGCCATAGGGAGGCACTCCCAAGCAGGTTATTTCGAGCGGATGGCCGTACTCATGTTTATCGGCCTTTTCGCGGGTCGAGGTGAATTTCAAATCATGACAAGCACGTTAACGGCGGGATTGTAACACACTTGCAGACCAGAGATCGGCATCTTCGTCGTCGCATTTAGCGCAGGGCCCGCCCTACGGCCCTGCGGCTTTTCCAGCGGCGCGGGCACTTGCCGCGCCGCCAACAAAATAGTCCGAATTTTCAGCGCCACACGTCGAATCAAGCTGCCCGAAAACTTCCGCTGGTCTGCCCCGCCCAATGCGCGGCGCGTCGGAAAACCCTCCGCTTGGTGATTTCGTCGTCGTACTTCACGTTCAGGAAGTGCCAGCGATTGAGGGACTTATTCGAGAAGACGAAGAGTGCATAAGGGTGTTCTTTGAGGAGCTGCGAAACCACTGGACGCTCCTGCCCCATCAGCAGCTTGTCCGTCGGGAGACGGGAGTGAATGATGTGGAAGCCGTCACCCCCGGTGGCAAACAGGACGGGGTCCGCCGCCAGCGAATCCGCTGCCGCTGGATTCCACTTCTGGCGAGAGAGCGTGGCGTTCGCCTTGTTGTAATTCAGTTCTGACCAGAAGAGTTGCTTGAGCGGCTCAGGACCGCGAAAGTCCTTGAGAATGTCCAATACCGTCTGCTGGCGTTCAGGTCGAGTCATGTGCTCCTCTCGGTCTCGTAAACTCTCGGGTGAAGCACGTTTGAGGCACGATTGTACTCGCTGTTTATCTTCGGGGCAATAGACCGTGGCCCTTTTTGCGTGAGCGCGACGCGCTGTATTTCGAATGAAGATTCCGAACGGTCAACTCGAACGGCTCGCCAGCCTCAGAGGAAGGACAGACGAGGATTGGCTTGGCCTCACCCCCGATGACTCGCCTCTGATCGCACGCTATATCGGCACGCAGGAAATCTACGCCCTGACGGTGAATTGGCCCTAAGGCCACAGGTCACTTGTCACTTGTCGCTGCTGGGTGGTGAGTCGGTCCCACTTCCTTCTGCAAGCGGGCTATGGCTTCGTGGGCGTATTTGGCTTCTGCGGCTTCCTTGGCGGTGGGAAGCTCGTCGAGGTAGCGCTCGAAGGCTTCGAGCGCTTTCTGCTTCTCCTTCATGCGCTCGTACACCTTGCCTAACCCCAGGTATGCCGCCGCGTAATGCGGGTCGTCCTGCACCGCTTCCTGAAAACGGCTGAGAGCTCCCTTCAGGTTCCGCTGATGCAGATAGACATTCCCGATCTCGACGCATTTCGCCGGGCCGGGGCTGGTGTAGGTCCAGTCAGGATTGATGGCGGGGTCCGGGACCTTTTCCGGAACCTGCGCGCGGACGAGGGGTGCCGCCACCACCACGCCCAGCGCCACAAACCATGCGGCTTTGAGATACCTTGGCATCCATAATATTTTCCTCCCGCAGGGGTGAAGGTGTCAATCTTTAGCGAAGGAAAGCTTAAGAGCGTTTCACACAGAATTCACGGAGGGTAAGTCATCGGACCACAGAGAACACGGAGAAGATTTCGGTTTTTCTCCGCGCGCTCTGTGAGCCAATCTCCGCGCCCTCTGTGTGAACTTCTTTTTCGGCACTATGGTAAGATGTAATACATGTACTTCAGGCTGGAGGGAACGAGTGGCCATGCTGACGGTAAGGCTTCAACCCGCGATGGAAAAGCGGCTTAGCCGGCTGGCCAAGCGTACCGGCAGGCCTAAAGCTTATTATGCCAAAAAGGCGATTGGGGAATTCCTGGACGAACAGGAAGACTACCTGATCGCGATCGCCCGCTTGGAAGAAAACCTGCCGTCGATTCCCCTGGCGGAGGTGGCGAAGCGGCTTGGCTTGGACCGTTAACTTCGAACCTCGCGCTCTCGGAGAACTCAAAAAACTGGGCCGCAACGCGCAGAAGCGGATTGTCAGGTTTTTTTCAGATTGAACTCCACCCTTCGCGAAAAAGCCGAAGCACTGCCCGCGCAGCCGGGCGTTTACGTCTTCAAGGACGAAAGCGGCAAGCCCATCTACGTGGGGAAGGCGAAATCGCTGCGGGCGCGGGTGCGCTCGTATTTCCAGGAGTCGCGCTCGGCCGATTCCAAGCGCGACCTGATGCTCGACGCCGCCCACGACTTGGAGACCGTCCTCGTCGACAACGAGCACGAAGCGATGGCGCTCGAGAACAACCTGATCAAGCAGTTCAAGCCCCGCTACAACATCCTGCTGCGCGATGACAAGTCGTACCCGTACATCAAATTCACCGCCTACGAGCGCTACCCGCGCGTTTATGTGACGCGCCGCGTGAAGAAAGACGGCTCCATTTATTACGGCCCGTACTTTCCCGCCAACCTCGCCTATCGAATCGTGGATTTCATTCACCGGCACTTTCGCGTCCCCTCGTGCCACGTGGACCTGACGCGTTATCATCCGCGGCCGTGCTTGCAGTTTTACATCAAGCGCTGCCTGGGACCGTGCGTGGAGAACTTGACCACGCCGGAGCGATACGCAGAGGCCGCGCGGGACGCTCGGCTGCTGCTGGAAGGCCGCGAGAGCGATCTGGTGCGCAGCCTGCACGGGCGCATGGCGGAGGCTTCCAACTTATTGGAGTTCGAAGATGCCGCCCGCTATCGCGACCAGATTCGCACGGTGGAAGAACTGCGCGAGCGGCAGAAAATGGCGGCAAACTCCGGTGAGGAAGCTGACATCCTGGGTTTCCACCAGGAAGGCCCGCTGGTGGCCGTCAACCTTTTTCACTTGCGCGGCGGGCGCGTGCTGGACCGGCGCGAGTTTTTCTGGGAAGATCTGGAAGAATTCAACGCGCTCGAATTTTTCTCCTCACTGCTCAAGCAAATCTATCTGGACCAGCAGTATTTGCCTGGCGAGATTCATTCGCCCGTGGACTTTGACGATCGCGAAACCCTGGAAGAGCTGCTCTCCCAAAAGCGCGGGCGGGTCGTCCACATTCTTACTCCGCAAGCCGGACCCAAGCGGGCGCTCGCCGAGTTGGTGGCGCGTAACGCCCGCCATTCGTTTGAGCGGCGCTTCCGCATACTTAAACCTCATGCACGTGAGGTGCTGGAAAGCCTTAGCGAAGCGCTGGACCTTCCCAAACCACCCAACCGCATCGAGGCCTTCGACGTTTCCCACATCCAGGGAACCGATATCGTTGCGTCCATGGTCGTCTGGGAAGCGGGGAGGATGAAGAAATCCGACTACCGTAAGTTCATCATCAAGAGCGTGGACCAGAATGACGATTTCGCCAGCATGAAGGAAGTGGTGGGGCGCCGCTATCGGCGGTTGCAGGAGGAGAAGAAGGCTCTTCCCGACCTGGTGCTGATCGACGGCGGCGTGGGCCAGCTTCATGCCGCAGCGGTGGCCCTGGAAGAGTTGGGAATCATCAACCAGGCAGTCGCCAGCATCGCCAAACGCGAGGAAATTCTCTACGTTCTAGGGCGTGAAAATGAGCCGGTGGTGCTCGACCACCACTCCCCGGCGTTGCACTTGATTCAGCAAATCCGGGATGAGGCCCACCGCTTTGCCGTGACTTTCCATCGGGCCCGACGCGCCAAGCGCGAGGTCACTACCGAGCTTTTGCAGATCCCCGGTGTGGGGGAAAGAACCGCGCGCAAGCTCCTAAATCAGTTTGGAAGCACAGCCAAACTGCGGAAGGTCTCCTTGGAGGAGTTGGCCCAGGTGGTGAAACAATCTCAGGCCAAGCGAGTGTTCGATTATCTGTCTGCGAATCGAGTTAAAGAGGATAATCCGTCTGGACGGTCTAGTATATAATTGCTGGAAAAATTTAGAAGTATTGTCTTGCATAAGGATTTTCGTGCTGTTAGATTAGAGACTCCGAAAGGAGGTCTATCATGGCAGATTGTAATGTCTCAACCAAAGTAGCGTATTTTGTTGCAGGGCTGGGGATCGGGGCGGCGATTGCCCTGCTCTTCGCGCCTCAATCCGGGAAAGAAACAAGGAAACAGATTGCGGGGAAGGCACAGGAAGGCAAGGATTATGTCGCCTCCAAGGGCCGGGAAATCCGCAAGCAAGCCGAAGAGATTGTCGACCAAGGCAAGGATCTCGTAAGCAAGCAAAAAGCGCGGCTGGCAGATGTCTTGGAGTCAGGCAAGCAAGCAGCGCGCGAAACCTTTGCACGCTAGCATTGGGGAGGGTAGCGATGAGCGAAGAAAGAGTGGTGAGGATCGAGAACAACGGTGGATCCAAATTTGGATTTTTCCTGGCCGGTTTGGGAATCGGTGCAGTTATGGCCCTGCTCTTTGCCCCGCGTTCCGGAAAAGAAACTCGGGAGATGATTGTAGAGAAGGCGGAAGAGGGCAGGGAGTTCGTGAAGACGAAGACCGAGGAAATTCGCAAGCAGGCGGAAGACGCGGTGGAGAAGGGCAAAGATCTGGTCAACAAACAGAAGGAGCTGCTTTCGGCCGCGTTGGAAGCTGGCAAGCAAGCGTACCAGGAAGAAAAGACCAAAGCCAAGCAAGGCGCCTGAGGCGGCTGAGCCTCATGTGAGCGAATCATGGAGCAAAATACTGGGCTGACCGTGGCATTGATTCTGGTCGCGGTCGCGGTTCTGATGCAGGCGGGGGCCATGCTGGGGATTTGGCTGGTCATGCGCAAAGTTCCCGGGCAGATTGAAAGCGTGCGGTCCGACGTCAAGCAGCGGCTCGACCCGCTGGCGCAATCGGTCCTGGAGATTGTCAACAATTCACGCGAGCCCTTGCGGACCATTGCCGCGAATCTGGCAGAAATCAGCAAGATCGTTCGCGACCGCACTTCCACTGCCGATGAGGTGGCCGCCGAGTTGCTGGATAAGAGCCGGGAACAGATCATCCGCGTGGACCGGATGGTTTGCGATTTGGTGGAGAAAGTTGAGACCACCGCGGACTCTGTCCAAAAGGGCGTGCTGGGCCCCATCCAGGAAGTCTCGGCGGTGGTCAAGGGCGTGCGTTCCGGCCTGGAGTTCCTGTTCTCGCACCGCCGCGTGACCAACGTGAGCGAGGCGACCCAGGACGAGCAACTCTTCATCTGACGGCCGCGCTGGCGGCAGGCAAGCCAGACGGCGGGGGGCTGCCCTTGCTCGATCGCGCCCCCCAGCAGCGCCCTGCGGCGCGGGCGGTGCGTGCTGTCTTTCGGGCCCCCGAAAAAGCGTCAGCCTCACGGTGATCACAAAACAATGTATATTAGAAACAGATATATCTCGCTTATGAGCGCCCTAGCTCTGCTGGCTATCCTGGCGAGCCTGACGGCGTGCAAGCAAGGGGCGAATGCGCCCGTCGGGGAAAAGGCTGCTCCCCAGCAACAGCCGGTGCTGCCCACTGCACCTGGTTCCACGCCCGAGATGGGCAGTGCACCGAGCCAGGCTGCGGGGATTGCCTGGACGGTTCCCGCCGGTTGGGAAACGGCGGCCGCGCGCCAGATGCGCGTTGCCACCTACCGCATCCACGCCATCGCCGGCGACCCGGAAGACGCGGAATGTGCGGTCTACTTCTTTGGACCGGGGCAAGGCGGCTCGGTGGAGGCTAACCTCGATCGTTGGTCGCATCAATTCACCGCGCCCGATGGCCAATCCCCGGTCCCCTCCGCGAAAAGGGAAAACCGGGTTATCGCCGGGATGAAGGTCTCAACCCTCGCGGTGTCGGGAACCTATTTGGCCAGCGGCGGAATGATGTCTCAGGAGCAAGTGAAGAAGCCCAACTTCCGCATGTTAGGCGCGATCATCGAGGCCCCGGAGGGACTGGTCTTCTTGAAACTCACGGGTCCGCTCAATACCGTGGCGGCCGCCGAGAATGATTTCAACTCCTTGCTCGGAAGTGTGCATCGTCAGTAGAGCAGTGGTCAGTGGCTAGTGGCTAGTGGTTAGCATTTATCAAACCGCAACTGTTTTCATAAGACCTGCGAAATCCATCCTCCGCCCACCACTTCATCGTGGTCATAGAACACCGCGGCTTGGCCCGGCGTAATGGCGCGCTGCGGCTCGAGAAATTCCACGATGGCTTCGCCACCGGCATGGGCCTCCACGCGCGCCGGGGCCCCGGGATGGTTGTGGCGAATCTTCACGTGCGCTTCCACCGCGTCGCCCGCCGCAAGGGGGCGGATCCAATTCACCTCGCGCACGCGGAAGCGGCTGCGGAAGAGGTCGCGGTCCCCTCCCACCACCACGCGGTTTTTAGACCGGTCGATCGCAATCACGTAAAGCGGCGCGCCCACCGCCATGCCCAATCCTTTGCGTTGACCTACGGTGAAGTTTTGAATGCCCGGGTGTTCGCCCAGAACGCGTCCGTCGGTGGAGACCACCTCGCCCGCCGGCGATTCCGGTTGGCGCCGCTGCTCGGCCAGATAAGCGTCAATGAACTGGCGATAGCTTCCCGTGGGGACAAAGCAAATCTCCTGGCTATCCGGCTTCTCCGCCACGGGCAGGCGCCGGGCGCGAGCGAGGGCGCGCACTTCCTGCTTCGTCATTTCTCCCAGGGGAAACTCGGAGTGCGCCAACTGCTCCTGCGTCAGTCCGAAGAGGAAGTAGGCCTGATCTTTCGAACGATCGACGCCGCGCAGGAGTTGGTAACGTCCGCTCTTCGGGTCGCGACGGATGCGCGCGTAATGGCCGGTGGCGATGCGCTCCGCGCCGATCTGCCGGGCCGTGCTGAGGAACTGCGCGAACTTGATCTCGGTATTGCAAAGGCTGCAAGGGATGGGAGTCTCACCGGCCAGGTAACCCTCCACGAAGGGCCGGACCACGGTATCTTCAAATTGCTTTTCGAGGTTGACGACGTAGTAGGGTATGTTGAGGAAGCTCGCCACGGCGCGCGCATCGTAGACGTCGTCGAGCGAGCAGCAGCGCCCGCTGGCATGGCCGCCCTCGCCCGCCTCCTCGCCCAGCAATTGCGGCAGGCGGCGCTGGTTCCAGAGCTGCATGGTCAGCCCCACCACCTCCGGCGGGGAGCCGGAAGCCTTCGTCGAATTGTTTTCCGCAAGCAGAGCAGCAGCCGTCGAGCTATCGACCCCGCCGCTCATTGCCACAGCGATACTCATTGCTTTCGAAGCTCCCGCAAAAGTGAAAAGTGACAAGTGACAAGTGACGAGCGAGCCTGTACAAAAGCGAGTTTAATATGGCTCCAGTCGACGCACTCATTTCAATGGCCTTCCAACTTCCTTCCCAGGGCATTGAGCATGAGCCGCAACTCACGAACTAATGTCTTGGCTTCTGTTGTTTGGTCCTTCGAGCAGAAGCCCAGTTCACCGCACAGAATTAGTTGTGTGTTCAATTCCGCGACGGAACCCTCTGCGTGCGAGAGAAATTGAATATATTCCCCGGTTGAATGCCTTGCTTGACCCTCTGCAATGTTCGAGGGGATGGAAACGGCGGCCCGCCGCATTTGGGACACCAGACCGAATTTTTCTTCGCTCGGAAACGTTCGCGTAATCAAGTACACGTTCTTTACCAGCGCCATCCCCTTTTGCCAGACTATGAGGTCTTCATAACCCTCAGGCTTCGGGGCGCTGCCAGGTTTTGCTTTTGGCTCGTCACTCGTCACTTTTCACTCGTCACTGTACTTCGATAGTGCGGCGACACGGCGCGCAGTTGTTCCACCACTCCCGGCAGGATTTTGAGCGCGGCGTCAACATCTTCGTCGGTATTGAAGCGGCCCAGGCTGAAGCGGATGCTGGCGCGCGCCTGCTCCGGTTTGAGCCCGATGGCCGAGAGCACGTGCGAGGGTTCGAGCGACCCCGACGAGCACGCCGAGCCCGTGGAGCAAGCAATGCCACGCAGGTCCATGGCAATCACAAACCCCTCGCCCTCGAGATAATCGAACGTCAGGTTAGTGGTGGTAGGCACCCTGTGGGTCCGGTCGCCGTTCACGGCCACAAACGGCACGCTGGCGAGAATGCCCGCCTCCAGGCGGTCACGCAAGGCCGCCACGCGCTCCTGCTCTTCCGACTGGTGCGCGCGGGCCATTTCCGCCGCCGCGCCCAGCCCGACGATCCCCGCCACGTTTTCCGTGCCCGGACGCCGGTCGCGCTCGTGATGCCCGCCGTGCAGGAGCGTCCGCAGAATCGTCCCCTTGCGGACGTAAAGCGCGCCCACGCCTTTGGGGCCGTTCAGTTTGTGCGCGGAAAGCGCCAGCAGATCGACGCCGAGTTTTTCCACATCCACGGGAATCTTGCCGGCCGACTGCACCGCGTCGGTGTGGAAGTAAATGTCGCGCTCGCGCGCTATGCGCCCGATCTCCTCGAGCGGTTGGATGGTGCCGAGCTCGTTGTTGGCGTGCATCACGCTGATCAGCACGGTCTCCGGCCGGAGCGCGGCGGCCACGTCTGCCGGGTCGATCACTCCGCTCGCGCCCACGCGCACATAAGTCACACTCACGCCGCGCTTCTCCAGCGCCTTGGCAGTGGAGAGCACGGCGGGGTGCTCGATGGCCGTGGTCACTACGTGCTTGCGCTCTCCGCGCGCCGCCTCCACGATGCCGAGAATCGCGGCGTTGTCAGACTCCGTGCCGCCGCTGGTGAAGACGATTTCGCTCGCCCGCGCGTTAAGCAATCGCGCCACTTGCTCGCGCGCCTTCTCCATCCCTGCTTTGGCGCGCTGCCCGAACCAGTGAATCGACGAGGCGTTGCCGTAATCTTCCAGCAGGTAAGGCCGCATCACCTCGAAGACTTCCGGCGCCAGCGGAGTGGTGGCGTTGTTGTCGAAATAAACCCTCTTCATCCTTTAACCTGCGGAGAACGCGGAATGAATCGCAACTCCTGCTTACCTTTCGCCCTGAAATCCAGCGTAGCCGAGCGCTGGAGAGAAGTCAAACCACGGGATCGGGTCATCGGGTCATTGAGCCATCGGGTCATCGGGTCATCGGGTCACTGGGCCATTGAGCTAGCGGGCGATTGGTGATTGATGATTTGCGATTTTCGAGTTTCGAGTTTCGATTTTCGCCCCCCCGTCATGCGCCCCGGACTTCGGACTTAGGACTTCGGACCGTGTTTCCCGCCACTCATCACTCATCACTCGTCACTTTTCACTGCCTTCCTGCCCTCCGACTTCGGACCCTGGGACTCCGGACCCTTTTTTCTGCCACTCGTCCCTACTTTTGACTTCTATCTCTTGCATTTTCAGTAACGTTCCGGCATTTCTCGATGAATGGTTTGTTTTCATAAGCGTTCTAGGTTATTGAGCTTCCGTGGTTTCAAGCTTCTTTTGTTTTCAATAACATTCGGGCTTTGAACGTAGCAATTTTCTTATGCACGCCCTCCGCTCGGTAACAGTTTGACAACTCATTTAAATTCAATAAGATAAGGAATCGGCTGGGGCCGGATAGTTCCCTCAAATCACGCCTAACCGCCTTAATTTTGAGCAACATTCTGGCCTCGATCGCAGTAATATAGAAATCTCGCTTCGATCTCTCCCGAAGCGCGCGCATCGGCCCCTAGTTCCTGAACCCTAAATCCTAGATTCTAGCTCCTAAGTCCTAACTCCTGTCTACCGTATACCGTCTACTGTCTGTTAGCTCCTGCCACCTAGCCCGCCGTCCCTGGCCGCAGCGCTGTTCGCGGTCCCAGGTGTGGGATTTCACGCCAACGGCCTTTACCATCTAATTACCTAGCAATTCACCAGCCATAGTCCATAACCCGTCAATGCTGACTTTCTGGTTCCCTGCCGCTTGAGCGCCCACGCTCAAAGTCCGGGTTGACGTCCATCACCGCTGGCGTCGTTCCCCGGCGCCCCGCCCGTGTCCCGTGTCCCGTTTCCCGTATCCCGTCTCTCGCTCTTTCCCCTTGCATCCCCCGTTAATAAGTTGTTTAATGAGGTCACCTTTTCGCCAGCCCGGGAACCCCTGGGAGGTTAGGCGTCATGAATCACTCCCGTATTCATCATCAATTACCTTTGGGTTCGTTCCTTGGCCAGCCGACTAGAGGGCTCTGCGCGGGCGGGGTTGAAGCCGTGCGAACTCGGAGTCGGCGCTTGCTTGTTATGTCGATCGGGAATGGACCTATCCAAGTCAGCCTGAACGTAAGCTAGGCTGGCACGGGAGAGGCAGAAAGAAATGTCCTCACATTATGAGTACGGCAGACGCAAAGAGCTCCAAGTCGGAGAATTCCTGGAGTGTCGTGGTTTCGGCTGCGCGCGCGCACAAGGCAGCCGTGGTCCGGTCGACTTGATCGCGGAGAAAGGCAGGCTCCGCCTCGCGATTCAGGTAAAAGCGACGCGGGCTGACACGACAAGCTACACACGGCTGGGCGTGGGGGACGAAACTCGTCTGAAACGGTCGGAAGCGGCACGGCGGGCGGAGCCAGCACTGGCGCTGGTCTCCCGCAACTACCTCTGGCTTGTCTCGGTGCGAGATGGAAGCCCCATCACAGAGGGGGAGCTAAAGCCACTGCGCCGCGATTACCCGGAGCTGAGCTGAACAGGAGACATGTGGGCTTGCCCTCCGACGCCTGAGGGCTTACAAGGGCACGCCTCCTGCGGTTACGACATACGCCGACATGGAGCAGTTATTCTCGGGTTAACCTTGAGAGAAGTTGTTGGGAGCAGGAGTGTGCCACATGAGCGAGAAGCGGGGGCTTGATGCTCCTGACTTGTTGGGTATTACTCCGGTTGCACGCGCCCTTGAACGTGTTACCGATTCGGTTCTCAGTGGCGCCGAGGCGCTGCTTGGAAGGATTTGTCTTCCCGCCGCTGAAGAATTCGGTTTGCTGTTGCGCGACAAGGTTAGCAGATGGCGGCAGCAGAATGTTCTGTCAACGGTAGCGAGGGCGCAGCCCTTGCTGCAACAGGCGGCGTCAGACAATCGCCATGCTCCTCCGCGATTGATTATGGAGAGCCTGAATTACGCATCGTGGGCGGATCACGAGGAGGTCCAACAGATGTGGGCCGGTCTGCTGGCCTCGTCCTGCACCTTGGACGGTGAAGATGACAGCAACTGGATCTTCATAAACTTGCTGGCCCAACTTACCGCAATGCAGGCACGTATCCTGAATTTTTCGTCTGAGACGGCAGAGAAGAGAGCTCTGCCGAGCGGGCTAATCGTATCCCGTGGATTGGCCAGAACAGCGGACGAACTCGTTGGACTTACCGGGTGCACGGATATTCAGCGCATCTATCGAGAACTAAACCATCTCTGCGCTCTCGGTCTGATTCAGTTCGCATTCAGTGCGGGGTCCGACAAGCAAGCGCAGGCGGATATTCGGCCGACCTCGCTCGCTCTACATCTTTACATTCGCGCCCAGGGGTCACTTGAGAGCCCAATGGAGTATTTCAGCTGCTCTGCGGCTGACGCGCCGGACGTTCGCGGGCTGCCCGATTCCGATTGACTGCACGCGGGGTTGTGCAGGATTATCGCGATGAGAAGAGTCCACAGTCAATAGGCAACCGACCCTGGCTACCATCGGAATTGGCGGGCTGGCGCAGAGCGATAGGTCTGCGCTGCCGAGCAGCGCCCCTCTCCCAAAGCCGTAACCACAATGACGGAGGCCTGTGCCAGCCCGTCAAGACGCGACATGGTCGCCCACTCTTTTTTCCTCAGGTTCGCACGTTGACCTGCCGATAAGAATTGAGGGATGTGAAAAAGAAACAGTGATTTTACTTCTTGCTTTCAAAACCCGTTTTGGGTTATTTTAATTGTTCGGAGGGATTTGGAAATTGCACGGACAGGCTTCACTATTGCTAGATGAACAGCGGTTCGATATTAGCCCTTGGATGAAGGATCGGGCATGCGTCGAGCCAGTCTATACTTCCGCCCTTGGGGCTTTATTTGCTGCCGACTGCATGGATGTTTTGCCGCACATCAAATCCGGGGTTGTCGATATGGTCTTTGCTGATCCTCCGTTCAATCTGGGAAAGGAATACGGGGAGAAATGTAACGATCTTAAGCCAGACAACGTTTATCTGAAATGGTGTAAGTGTTGGGTTGCAGAGTGCGTTCGTACCATCAAGCCAGGTGGTGCATTCTTTCTTTATAACCTTCCGAAGTGGAATGTCCTGCTTGGGGCATACCTTACTGAAATTGGCATGGACTTCCGCCATTGGATCGCGGTCGAGATTTCCGCTTGCCTCCCAATTGCGGGACGGCTCCATCCTAGTCACTACAGTTTGCTGTACTACGTCAAGGGGAAACCGAAAACCTTCCGGCGCATTCGTACTCCAATTCAGACGTGCCGGCATTGTGGTGGTGAAGTCAAAGACTACGGTGGCCATCGTGACGCAATGAACCCTAAGGGAGTCAATCTCAAGGATGTGTGGACGGACATTCCTCCTGTGCGACACTGGAAGTTTAAGTCGAAGGATCGCAAGGCGAACGCACTCTCGACCAAGATCCTCGACCGCGTAGTAGAGATGTCGACTGTTCGCGGAGATCTGGTTTTCGACCCGTTCGGGGGCAGTGGAACGACGTATGCCGTCTGCGAAAAGAAGGGACGTGAGTGGATTGGAACCGAAATAGATTATGCGGACGAAATCATAGACCGCCTTGAAAGTGGCGAGATTCACTCACACAAGAACGATGATTACGTTGAGGGCTAACCCTTCGCGCGGCCAGCGGTCATTTTGGGGATCCTAGGCACGTCGAAACTTTCAGCGTCTTGCTCAATTACTACAATTTCGAGAACGCCACTTTTGCATGGCACCGACTTCCACAGCTTTAGGTAAGGTTCCAGTTCCTTGTAATTCCCGATCCGGTCCGTCAGGTAGACGTAAAGTTTCCTGGACGGGACCACGAGCGTGCCCGCTGCAATCACTCCGTCCGAAACAAGCATCGTGAGTTTGTTCATCGAGCGGTGACTTGACGAAATGTTTCCAGTTTCCCATTCGGCGACAACTAGACCCTCTGGACCTAGTAGTACCGCATCGAAATCGCCAAGTTCCTGCCCGAGATTGTTTTTCGCCGCACCCTCGATTGTCCAACCACGCTCTCTGAGTTCCTTTATGAATTCCAATTTGATCGGCCCAACCCCGTTGCCCTCACCGCGTTTCTTGCCGCTCTGCGGGTGGATAGTGAACGTCTCGCTACCCGGAGGCCAGGCACACTTTTTCACGGAGGCATGAAGCGATCTACGCGTATCCTTCCAATGCTTGGATTTTGAATACGGCCCGCAGCTTATTACCGTCTCAATGTGAACGATTTTCATGAGATCTCGCGGTACAGCTTCGCAAGGAACTGAACGGGATCAACGCCGAGCGCACACGCCACTTCACGGAACTCGACGACATCGAGTCGTCGCTCGCCTCGTTCGTACTTTGACACGAATGACTGCGGTCGATTGAGGCGCGAGGACAACTCGGCCTGAGTGAGATTCGCTTTCTTGCGGGCCGCCACGAGAAGGTCGCGAAACTTCTTTTCCGCCCCATTCCGCACAGGATCACTCCAGTGGGACGGAAGTATAAAACCTCTTGTGGGATAAACCCAAAACGGGTTAACGGCGATTCGCAGCGTTACCCGCAGAGAGCATTACTCTGCGGCACCTCTAAACAACTTCCCTTGCAGGCGGGGTGAAAGGGATATAATCGCCGTCGATCAGCAGATACGTCCATTTGAGAAAAGCGCTCGGGCTTGCTCTGGAAGGCAAAGAGCGGGTAGCCATTAGCGCGGTTCGCACTGTGGGTTCTCCCTTTGATGGCGAGCGCGCAGCCTGCGGGAATAGCTCCATATCAGCGCGGTTCGAAAGCGGAGAGAATCGATGTTGTTGATGCGTTACGGTGGAAAGGTTGTCTCAGGTTTCGAAGGGTTGGTCAAGTTGCTCCCCCCGGATGCAGTTGCGTCCCCGCTACGTTCAACGGTGCCCCTGGTTGACTTTTGGCGGACGCCGGGAGCTCGCCTCGCTCAGTTTAGCGCAGCTATTGGAGTCCGTAGCGCAGACCGCCGCCTTTGCGGTCTGCGGTTCTTCCTTAGGTTCACGCTCCCAAACCCGATTGCAGCACTCTGTTTTCGACATTTGTGGTTTTTCGTACTGAAGAGCCGCGGACCCCAAAGACGGGGGTCGGCGCTACACGAGCAGATTCGCGGGTTGCGGCCCGATGGATCCGCCCGCCCCACGAACACAGGCAACATCTCTGCCACCGGGTCCTATCCGTGGCCGGTTCTGGCTTCTTAATGGTGGCGCCCCGATGTATCGGGGTGCTTTCTGCATGGGAGGCATAAGCCTCGGGCACAGGCAATCCGTCGGCTGACGGACTGTGCTACCGCCGCCTTACAGCAATTGCACGCTGAGCCCGGGTATTTTTGAGAAGCTGCGTTCGTCGCGGGTGGCCACGGTGTAATTCCTGGCGATTGCAGTAGCGCTGATCATCAGGTCACGCTCACCGACCACCACGCCGCGCTTTGCGAGGTCGGCCCACAGCGAGGCATGCACCCTGGCTATGGTGAGATCAAAAGCGATCACGGGAAGCTGGGCGAGCAATCCCTCGACGAAGGCTTGACGGCGGTGGCGCTGGCCGGGCGTCGTTGTCCGATGAACGCCGTGTAAGAGTTCGGAGGCCGTCACCGCCGAGATGGCCACATCCTCGTGCGCATAACGAGCGGAGAAAGCGTCCAGGGCGAGATCTCCCCGCTCCGCGGCGATCAGGACACTGGAATCGATCAGCGTGGCCATCCGGACTTTGCCACCTTCGGTTGCTTCAACGTCAGTTTCTCCACTCGAGCGAGATACTCCTCATCCGGCTTGGGCAGTGAACGGAGCAGGTCCGCCAGCTCTCTGCCCGTGAACTTCGGCGGCTGGGCTGGTAGAATTTCGCAGATGGGCTTGCCGGCGCGTTCCACCACAAAACTCTCGCCCCGGTAGCGGACCCGGTTCATTAGCTCCGAAAATCTGCGGGCAGTTTCCGTTGCCGAAATACGTAATCTCATAAAATCAGATTAACAAATTTTCCTGGGGACGTCAAGAGGTGTAGCGCCGCTGCCTTTGCGGTCTGCGGTCCTTCCTTAGGTTCACGCTCCCAAACCCGATTGCAGCACCCTGTTTTCGAGATTGGTGGTTTTTCGTACTGAAGAGCCGGCTAGCGCACAACGGGGTCGGTCCCGGTTCCGCTCAAAGTCACCGTCTGCGTGCTGCCTTTCACCCCATTGCTGTTGTCGCTGATGGTCAGGGCGCCGGCGAGCGAGCCGGCCGCCGTGGGTGCAAAGGTCACGTCGATCGTGCAGGAACTCCGGGCCGCGACACTGGCCCCGCAGTTGTTGGTCTGGCTGAAGTTGGCACTGGTGGCGATGCTGGTGAGGGTGAGCGTGCCGTTGCCGGTATTGGTTAGCGTGACGGTCTGGGCGCTGCTGCGGGCTCCCACGACTTGAGCTGAAAAGGTGAGTGCAGCGGGAGCCAAGCTTGCCGCGGACGCGGGCGCTGGCGGGGGCGCAGGCGCAGGTGCGGAAACGGGACCGGGCGCAGGCGCGGAGACGGGACCGGGCCCGGAGATTGGCTCAGTTACAGGTGGCGTCGGAGAGGTCCCACCTACAGGTTCGAAGGGGACCGGTTCCGACGGCGACCGCGGTGAAACAATCGGAGGATGCGGCCCCACTGTGAACACCACACCCGTGCCGCTGAGTGCGAGACTTTGCGGGCTGCCGGTGGCACTGTCGAAAATCCAGAGCGTACCGGTGCTCGTCCCGGCCCCTATCGGCGTGAAAGTCACCGATATGGCGCAGTTCGCGCCCGCGCTCACGGCAGTCCCGCAATTGTTGGTCTGGGAAAAACCCCCGCCGGCTGTGATGCTGGAGATCGTGAGCGGGGCGGTCCCCGTGTTGGTCAGCATGACAGTCTGCGCGCTGCTGCGGGTTCCGACGCTTTGAGCTGAGAAGGTGAGCGAGGAGGAAGACAAGCTTACCAAGGGCGCTACCCCGGTCCCGCTCAAAGTCACCGTCTGGGTGCTGCCGTTCACCGCATTGTTGTTGTCCGTGATCGTGATCGAGCCCGCCCGCGTTCCCATGGCGGTCGGGGTGAACGTCACCAGGATGGTGCACGAGTTGGGATTTCCGCTGCCTGGCGCTGCCACAGAACCCGCACAGTTATCGGATTCGGCAAAGTCCCCGCTCGGGGTAATGCTGGCGATGGTGAGCGCCGCCGTACCGGTGTCGGTGAGCGTAAAGGTCATCGGCGCGCTAGTGGTGGCTTGGAGTTGATTGGGGAAGTCCAGGCTCAGGGGCGAAACGCCTGCTACCGGAGCGACGCCGGTACCGCTCAAGGGGATTGTCTGGGTGCTGCCGGTCACAGCGTCGTTGTTGTCCGTGATCGTGATCGAGCCGGGGTCGGGTCCCGTCACCGTGGGTGTGAATGTCACGATGACGTTGCAACTGCCTCCCGCCGCCACTGAGCCGTGGCAATGATTGACCCGAGAATAATCCCCCGTGACCACCACGCTCGTGACGGTGAGCGCCGCGTTTCCCGCGTTGTTGACCGTCACGGTCGTCGCCGCGCTGGGGGTGCCTTCGAGTTGGTCGCCAAAGGCCAGGCTCGCAGGCGCCAGGCTTACTATCGCAGCGCTGGTAGGGCCGCCAATGGTGGCCGTCGTGGTAGCGGCGTTCCTGGAGCCCTGGCTATTGGTCACGATCAGCGTGACGGTGTATGTGCCGCCCAGCAAGTAGGTGTGGGTCGGCTGCGCACCCGTGGCGGTCGTGCCATCTCCAAAATCCCATTGATAGGCGACAATCGTACCCACCGGAGCCGATGAGCCGGTCCCGTCGAATTGGATTGATAGGAGGTTTGTCCCCGTGTACGGACCTCCCGGATTGGCCAGGGGTGGCTGGTCTCCAATGAGGGTCGCCAGGACGTTGCGGGTCATCTGCTGCAAGCCGGGACTCACCAGGCTGTCCCCGTCGGAGAGCTCCGTGGCATAGTCATCCAGCCCCCAGGAAAATTGAAACGTTGCGGCCGCAAACACCGTGGCGCCGCTCGCCGCTTTGTACATCGTCATATCAGCCACGCCGCTGGTTGCGGAACCGGGGTCCGGGTCCGTCACCGTATAGGGGGATGCGGCAAGCGTTACGATTCCCGCAGGTTGAAAGCCATTATCAAAGAGGCCATCAACTTCGTAGCCGAGCAATCCTGTAAGGGTGTCGTTGTTCTGCAAACCTGTGGTGTCGAAAACCGGATTGGAAGCGTCGGTGATGAGGATGTCCCCATTGATGGGATCGTCGTCCGTCCACATAACTCCTACGAACGCGTTTTCAGGCATATTGACAGGAGACTCCCGCCATTCTGTGGTCACCAGGGGACAATCGGCTCTATTTCGGGGTACACCCATACCTTCGCAGGCCGCGTAATAAGGGTCCGGGCCTGGGAAGCTGGAGCTCGTCGCGGATTCTTTGTAGCCGACCATGGTGCGGTCGGCCGCCCCATTGACCACGCTGGGCTCGAAACGAACTTGCCAGAGACATTCGACGGCGCCGAAAAACCCCAGACCCTCCCCGCTATCGCGGGCGGCAATGACGTTCGTGCGCATGGCCATCGACCAGTATTCGGTGTGCCCGATAATAAGCAGAGCCTTGTGAGACAAGAGCAGGCTGGGATTTTCGTGGGCGTCAATATCCGTGCCATAAGTGACGTCGTATCCCTCGCGCTCGAGAAACCGCACCATGTCATATTCCCAGCCGGTGAGGAAGTCGCCCGAGCCGTCGTACCCATAGGAGTACTGATAGGGACGGTTAAAGGAAACCTTCGTGGCCTGAAAGCTGCCGTCACTGTTGAAGTCGAAGAGAGAATTGCCGCCCCAATTATTGAAAGCCTGATAGGTGTTCACGGCGCATTGGAAATAGTAGGTGGAAGTGCTCGCAGGGTCGGTCACGACAAAGACCATGTAGCGTTGCAGCCCGTTGGTGGGGCCGGTGGAGACGTCGGTGAGTAACACGATGTAGACGCCACTCACCCAGTTACTGACGGGGTCGGTGGTGCTGTTCAAATTCAAAACATACGAAGGCGACCAATTGCACTCGATCAGCCCGGTGTCGGGATCGGGCGTGGGTATCGTTTGTTGCACGCCTGGTAGCTGCCCTATGGAGAGGACCAAGCGCCCGCCCAACCCCTGGTACCAGCCCATCCGATATATGCTCATGGTGAAATTGTCACCCGGCGTGGCTACATTTACAAAAAAAGTGATCTGCCCGCCCCGGGGGACGCTAGTGAGGGATGCATAGCCCTCGATCACGTTCGTATAAGAATTAGGATCATCCGCAAGGTTGGTGGCCTGCCAATCGGAAGTGCCCGGATTGGCGTTCTCAATCTGGATGGCATTTTGGGCGTGGAGTGCTGAAACGGAAAGAAGCAACGCGGAGAGGCAAATACCCGACCGCACCAAGGCGCGAAGCGGTTGTGACAATGATTTTGTGGCGGCTGTCCAGTCGGTGAAAATTCTCAATTCGTGGTAATCCTCTTCAGTCCGCCGGAACGCGCTGGCCTAGCGCTCGGACCGCGGCCCGAGGTTTACGGGCGGCGCGTATTATGCCGCGGGCAGGCCTTCCACCCGCCGGACGTTAAAACCAGAATTCCTCTTTTCGCATCCTGAACAAGAACAGTATACGCGCGAGCGGGCGGAAATAACCACAATTTTATGACCTCGGCTTGCCTGCAGCTCTCTTGGCGGATATCGGCTAATCACCCGATGGCCCGATGAACCGAGGGCTCGATGACCCGATCACTCGGTCATTTAGTCATCCCATGGCGCGTCCTTCTTCCACGCCGTGGCGTTTCCTCATGTAGAATAGAAACGATGGCCACCCGACTTAAACTTCTGGCGGAAACCACCGCGCCGGTAGAAGAAATTGCGTTGATTTTGCGCGCCGAGCATGCCGATTCCTTCCATATTTTGGGGATGCACTTGGTGGAGGTGCAGGGCAGACCGGCGATAGCGATTCGCGCTTTTCTGCCGCGCGCGCATGACGCTTGGGTGGTGCGGGGCCCGGGCGAGCGTGGCGTCGTGCCCCTCCGGCGCATCCATGCGGAGGGATTCTTTGAAGCGGTTTTCCCGGGGGAGCAGGCTTTCTTCCCGTATCACTTGCGTACGGATTATGCCGGGCAGCACGAGTTTGAGGATCCCTATCGCTTCCCCCCCGTCCTTTCTGACTTCGACCTTCACCTTCTGGCGGAAGGTACCCACCACAAGACCTACGAAAAGCTGGGCGCGCATGTCATGGAAATCGCCGGAGTGCGCGGCGTGGCGTTCGCGGTGTGGGCGCCCAATGCCCAGCGTGTGAGCGTGGTGGGCAACTTCAATTATTGGGATGGCCGGCAACATCCCCTGCGCGTGCGCGGCGCCACGGGCATGTGGGAAATCTTTATTCCCGGCTTGCGCGAAGGCGAGCTTTACAAATTCGAAATCAAAGGCCGGTATAAAAACTACCTGGGGTTGAAGAGCGACCCCCACGGTTTCTACGCGGAGGTGCGGCCCAAGACGGCCTCCATCGTCTACGACTTGAACCGCTATGTCTGGCACGATCAGACGTGGATGGCGGAGCGCACGGCGCGCCAGGGGTTCCACTCGCCGCTGGCGATATACGAAGTTCACCTGGGCTCGTGGCGGCGCTCGCCGGAAGAGGACAACGGCTTCCTGAACTATCGTGAAATCGCCGAGCAGTTGGCGGACTACGTCGGGAAGTTGGGTTTCACGCATGTGGAATTGATGCCGGTGATGGAATATCCGCTGGATGAGTCATGGGGCTATCAGACCACCGGGTATTTCGCGGCGACCAGCCGCTATGGCACGCCGGATGATTTCATGTACTTCGTCGATCACCTGCACCAGCACGGGATCGGGGTGATTCTGGACTGGGTGCCGGCGCATTTTCCCTCCGACGCGCACGGCCTGGCGTTTTTCGACGGCACCCACCTTTACGAGCACGAGGATCCCCGCCTACGCGAGCATCCGGACTGGGGCACGCGCATCTTCAATTACGGCCGCACCGAGGTGCGCAGCTTCCTGTGGTCAAGCGCGCTGTTTTGGCTGGAAAAATATCACATCGACGGCCTGCGCGTGGACGCGGTCGCCTCCATGCTCTACCTCGACTACTCCCGCAAGCCGGGCGAATGGGTGCCGAACGCGTTCGGGGGCAACGAAAATCTGGAGGCCATCTCCTTTATCAAAACCTTCAACGAACTCACCCACCAACATCATCCCGGCACCTTGACGATTGCGGAGGAATCCACCTCCTGGCCCATGGTTTCGCGACCCCCTTACGTCGGCGGCCTGGGCTTCAGCCTGAAATGGAACATGGGGTGGATGCACGACATGTTGGAATATTTTTCCGTCGACCCCGTCTTCCGCCGTTACCACCATTCCAATCTGACGTTTTCGTTGCTCTACGCCTTCAATGAAAACTTTGTGCTGGTGCTCTCACACGATGAGGTGGTGCATGGCAAGCGCTCGCTTCTCGCGAAAATGCCGGGGGACTATTGGCAGCAGTTCGCCAACCTGCGGGCGCTCTTCGCTTTTCTTTACGCCCATCCCGGAAAGAAAATGCTCTTCATGGGGGGAGAACTGGGGCAGTGGATCGAGTGGAACGCTGCCAAGAGCTTGGATTGGAATTTGCTCGACTACGAACTTCACCGCAAGTTGCAAGGCTTAGTGGCGCAACTCAACCAATTGTACCGGGCGGAACTGGCGCTCCACCAAATCGATTTTGAGTATACCGGCTTCGATTGGATCGATTTCCACGACGCCGACCATTCCGTCATCGCCTTCCTGCGCAAAGGGCAAACACCCGGCGACCATCTGGTGGTGGTTTGCAACTTCACGCCGGTGCCGCACTCGGGCTATCGCGTGGGCGTGCCGGAGGCGTGCTTCTATCGTGAGATTTTGAACACCGACGATGCGCAGTTCGGCGGAAGCGGCCTAACTAACGCGCCGGGCCGCCAAGCCATCCCGCTCGCATGGCAAAACCAGCCCTGCCACGTAGAACTGACCCTGCCTCCCCTGGGAGTCATCTACCTGAAACCGCAAAGATAAGGCGCCCCTCGCCTCCATTCCGGCCGGCTCTTGGCCAAGATTTCCCTTGACCTTGCCCGGCTGGGCAGTGGCTGCCGGGGAAAAAGGGGCGCGCAAGAAGATCCGTCATGATGAGGGCGGCGGAAATGACTCCGACCCGTTGTTCCGGGGTCGACTCTCCGTTATAATCTGTCCATCAGGTGCACTGGGTAGCGTACAAAATGGGAGAAGATGCCTTGGAGCAGCGCCGTCGAAGCACGCGTCTCTCGATTTCCATCCCGGTCGTTATGTCGGGCGTGGACGCCGCTGGACATAGTTTTCGCGAAAGCGTGCACACGCTTGTCGTTAACAAACACGGCGGGATGATTGCGACGACCCACCCTTTGTCCGTGGGGGCACAGGTCTCGATTGCAAACCCCGCGATGGGCGCCGTGGCGAAGGCGAGCGTTGTTCGGTTGGACGAGAAGGAGCGCCCCGAGGACCTCCATCACGTGGCGCTTCAGTTGCTCGAACCGCAGAATATTTGGGGGATCGCTTTTCCCCCTGACGACTGGAGTAGCGAGCTTCGGAAATAGACGCCCGCGGCTTAGGAGCGCGCCGACAGGGCACGGATGTCTCGCCAAGAGATTGCGGGCCGCCTCCTCCGCTGCGGGCGGATGAGGTGTTTTATGTCAAGTTATGTAGGTACGTGTAACTCATCTTCACCGCTTCGAGCGGCGGCTCCTCGCACCAGTCCTGCTCGATGAAGAAGTGCTTCATTCCGCCGGTGGGCGCGGCCGCGAAAATGCGCTTCCAATCGATGGTACCGTGACCCACGGGCACGAACATGCCCATCTTATCATCCTTCTCCTGCGTGGCGGCGGGATGGTCCTTCATATCCTTGATGTGAAGCAGCGGGAAGCGGCCCGGATATTTCTTGAAGTAGGCCACCGGGTCCTGGCCGGCGTGGGTCACCCAAAAGCAATCCATTTCAAATTTGACGAGATTGGGATCGAGCGCCTTGAGAAGGTAATCATACGCCGTGGTGTCGCCGAATTTTTGAAATTCGAAGTTGTGATTGTGATAGCAGTATTGAATGCCGGCCTTGCGGGTTTGCTCGCCGGCCTTATTGAAGAGCTCGGCCAGGCGCTTCCAGTCATCGAAAGTTTTCCGTTCCTCGGGATCGAGAATAGCGTTCACCATGTATTTCATCCCGATGGTTTTGGCGTTCTCGATTTCCTTTTCCCAGTTCCCGCGCAAATGCCCGGTATTGTAATGCCCGCTGGGAGCGGTAAGGCTATCGTCCTTCAGGATTTGAGCGAATTCCGCCGGCGTCCGCCCGTACAGGTCGTAGAGCTCCACTTCCTTAATGCCAATTGCCGCGACTTGCTTGAGAGTGCCCAACATATCTTTCTGAAGGTCATCGCGGAGCGTATAGAGCTGGAGCCCGATGGGCTTGCCGTAAGGATTGGCGAATAGCCCGCCCGGCGCCTGCGTGGCGGCCAGCGCCGTTAGCCCTAGAGCGCTGTCGCGCAAGAAATTTCGTCGGTTCATCATTGCAATCATCTCCTGTTATTTAAAATAAGAATGCAATTACTACACCACTCAGGGCAGAGGTGCAAGGCAAAAGCATGGCGCCTTCAATTACCGATTGATGATTTTCGATTGGAAGTCGTAAGTTATCAGTCATCCGTTGTCAGTAGAGGCGTTTACTGAAAACCGAGAACCGAAGGCTGAAAGCTTGCTTCCATTCAATCGAAAATCGACAATCGAAAATCGACAATGCTACGATAGGCCCATGCGAAAGGGTGCGGCGCGAGAGCACTTGCTTTCCGCTGATAAGCATTTCATGCGCAAGGCGTTGCGCGAGGCGGAGCGCGGCGCCCGTGAAGGGGAAGTCCCGGTGGGGGCGGTCCTGGTCTGGGAAGGACGGGTGCTGGCGCGCGCGCACAATCGCCCCATCCATCTGCACGACCCTTCCGCGCACGCGGAAATATTGGCGTTGCGACGGGCGGCGCGAAGGTTGGCCAACTACCGGCTGGAGGGGTGCGACCTGTATGTTACAATTGAGCCTTGTGCGATGTGCGCCGGCGCCATCGTGCAGGCGCGATTGCGACGCACGGTGTTCGGCGCGCGCGACCCCAAGGCGGGCGCGAGCGGATCAGCGCTCCGGGTGCTGAATCACCCTAAGCTAAATCACCGGGTCGAGGTAGCGGGCGGTGTTCTGGCCGCCGATTGCGCGTTTGTCGTTCAGGAGTTTTTCCGTAAGCGGAGGAATAAGAAATGAGGTGCCATGTATCAGGTGCCAGGTGTCAGGGAAAAGGTCAAAACCAACACCTGGCATCTGGCGACTAAAACCTGACACCTGGTACCTGACACCTCATACCTGGTTTATCGCGGAGAGGTACCGAAGCGGTCATAACGGGGGCGCCTCGAAAGCGTCTTGCCTGCCAAAAGCGGGCACGTGGGTTCGAATCCCACCCTCTCCGCCATTCAGTCTGCCCAATTGAGCTCTCCGCAGCATCGGTGGTGAGATTCCCCCCCAAATTAGCCCAATTCTGCGCCGTGCCGCATCAAACAAGACGGTTGTCTACTCCATGCACAGATTATCTATTTGTTAGGACCGCTAGACACCCGTACCACCGTAGTTCAGAAACGGCTGGGATCCCGGCCAGTATCTTGCAGCAGAAAAGCACGGCGTATAGAACGGGGGCGCATTTAGGTGCAGTGCCGAACCATCGAACCGCATTGCACCCTGCTGCCGACGGATGGTTTGGATTGCGCAGCTTAGATGGCAGCCCTGCGGCAATCAATCGAGCTGGGTGATGAGATGATCTGTGTTGGCGTTCAAGCACATCAGCTTATTCTCAGACTGTGAGGCGTAATGCCTTCCCGCGTACCGGATTTGCAGAAGTTCGTAGCGCCCGAAATCATCTTTGGCCTGGGCGCTTTACACCTGGCCGGACAGTATGGACGCAACCTCGGTGGCAGCAAAGCACTGGTCGTTTCCGACCCCGGCGTTCTCGCTGCCGGCTGGGTCGAGCAAGTGCTGGCAAGCGTCGAGGCTGCTGGTCTCGAATCCACGCTGTTTACCCAGGTCACCCCCAATCCGCGCATCGAAGAAGTGGCCGCGGGGGCCGCCGTGTATGCCAAACGAGGCTGTGACATCATCATCGCGGTAGGAGGCGGGAGTGCCATCGACTGTGGAAAGTGCATCGGCCTGGTGGCGGCAAATCAGGGCAGCATCCGGGACCTTGTGGGCGTCGACAACGTGAGGCGCCGATGCCCCCTACTATCTGCATTCCCACCACGGCAGGGACGTCTGCCGATGTATCGCAATTTGCGGTGATCATGGACCGCGAGATCAATCGTAAGCTGCTGATCATCAGCAAGGCGGTGGTGCCCGACATCTCCCTGGTCGACCCCACGACGCTAACCACTATGGACCCGTTTCTTACCGCATGCACGGGAATTGACGCGCTGGTGCACGCCGTGGAAGCGTACGTATCGCTCGAGCACTCGCCGCTAACGGATATCCATGCGTTCGAAGCCATGCGGCTGATCAGTTCCAGTCTCGAAAAATCGATCGCTGAGCCAAACAATCTCGAGTACCGCAACAACATGATGCTCGCCAGCCTGGAGGCGGGTTTCGTCTTGAGCGCCGGGTATTGATAGAATTCCCAAGATGCTGCGGCGTGGGTCAATTTCATCGCTTTGCGCTCTGTTGCTCTGGATGGGCGGCTGTCAGGCTTGGTATTCCCCCATCGACTCTGGAATCGAAGATCCGAGCGATGAATATCAACAAATATTGCTTCAAGGCCGAGTAGCTGGGGGGGATTGTGGATAGTCCGACAATGGCCGCTAACCCTAGCGTTACTTCGAACGGGTAGAGGTGGTGTAGGGTTTCGGCGCTCACGTCTGGCTTTGAAGTCTGATAATTTAAGCTAACAGATTTAAAATTCTATACTTAGATGGTGTGGCGACTGAAGTTAACCAACGCGCATGTCTGAACTATGTCCTGGCGATTGGCAGCAAAAGTGACATTATTACTGTTTTGGGGAGCGCACCGCTGCTCAACACTTCGGACGCCTCGGTGAGCACTCTCATTGGCAACCGGTTTGTGTAAAACATGCTTTTGAACGGGTGGAGCTTTAGCTCCCTCATCTCAAATCACGTAAGCTCTGGCAGGCACGCGCTGACGTGGGCCGATGCTCTCGAGAACGTCGTTGTGATACAATCCGTTCGAAAGCCGCGAAAGAGAGGCCGTCGCGAGGTTGGTTCTGAAGGCAAAGCAGCTCGCTGCCGAAGCGGTCGTTGCGGAGCAGCGGTTGGCGGATCTCACGCGGTATGGGCTTACGGCGTTATGGGACGGCGTTGCGTGGGAGGCGTAGCCACTCCTGCGAGATTTCCACTTCAGCGTTCCCGCGGCTCCTTTTGCTAACGCGTGCTGTGGCCAGAAGTTGCTGGTATGGAGGTCCAGGACTTGCGGTGTTAGTGGTCGTCTCTCCCATCAGCGCCTACCGGTACTTCGTGCAGCCGATCCGCCCAACTGGCACACGAGCGGAAATGGTGCAGCACCCACGGCAGCATCGGATCGCCATTGCTCTTGCCGCAGGTCTGCTTGCCAGTCTCTTAAGCGCTCCCGTCCACGCACAATCCTATCCGACGCAGTACCTCACCACGGTCTGGCAAACGGAGCAAGGTCTACCGCAAAACTCGGTGACTGCGATCTTGCAGGATCATCGCGGCTATCTCTGGATAGGCACCTTCGGGGGGCTCGCGCGCTTTGATGGCGAGCGCTTCAGGGTTTTCGACTCGGGGGGTACTCCGGGTTTCGGCAGTAATCAGATCCTCTCTCTGTACGAAAGTCGTTCCGGAGTATTGTGGATCGGTACGGACGGCGGCCTCATCCGGCTGGAAAACGGCGTTGCCACCACATACACCGACCGCGACGGCTTACCGAGCAGATTCATCCAATCCATCCGTGGAGATGCCGAAGGGAACGTGTGGATCAAAAGCTCGCGCGGCGTAGCAAAGTTTGCCGTCGCCAAGCTGGAGGCTTACCCCACTCACCGAGGAAAGGCGGTCAGGGAGTTTTACCTCCAGGCGCGGGACGGAAGCATGTGGTTTCGCTGTGGAACAGACCTCGTGCGTTTCGGTGCCGACGGCTCCCTCGCGACCTTGAAGGTCCGCAAGCCGAGTGTTTTTCTCGTTCAAGAAGCTCGCGACGGAAGTGTTTGGGTCGCGGTTCGCGACGAGTATCGGCTGGTGCGCTATGACCAGGGCGTATTCTCCGACGTACCGCTACCGCCTATTGGGCGGCGCGCATTGGCGGACGGGTATGATCCCGAGTATGCCCTCACCATGGCGGAGGGTGCGGATGGGGAATTGTTGCTGTACACGCCGGCCGGACTCGTGCGGATTGTGGACGGGAGGCTCAGTCCTCCCGAACCCTTATCGTTGCCTGCGAATGGCGGCGAATTGCCCAAGGTACGCAGTCTCCTGGTAGATCGAGAAGGCAACCTGTGGGTTGGAATGATTGGGACGGGGCTGCTTCGTCTCCGGCCAGCCCCGTTGACAGCCTATGGAAAGGACGAAGGCCTCTCAGACTCAAGCTTCCAAACTGTGTTTCAGGATCGGGAAGGCCGCATTTGGCTGGGCTGGGATTTGCTCTATTGGTTCGATGGGCATCGGTTTCATCTGTTTCCGGGTGTGAAGGACATTCTCGCCATTGCCCAGACCGGCGATGGCGACCTGTGGTTCGGCGGGTACAGCGGGCTGTATCGCTGGCGATCGGGCGTGCTGAGCCATTTCAAGGTGGAAGCGCCGGCCGTGGGATCGATTTATCAGGACCGGGAGGGCACACTGTGGATCGGCGGGACCAGGGAGAGCGCCCCGGCGGGCTTTACCGCTTTCGCGAGGGGAAATTGGATCAGATCCCCGGCATCTCCGGCGTGCATCGTATCATCGGGGGCCGGGACGGGGGCTTTTGGGTGGTTGCCATCGAGGGGCTTTTTTATGTGCGCGGCGGCAAAGCCTTCTTGTACGAGCAGAACCGAAGTCTGCCCGGCCACATGGTGGATATTTACCAGGATTCGACCGGGACTCTCTGGCTTGCGACCTACGGTGGAGGACTGTTCCGTTTTCGGGACGGCCGCCTGAAAGCGATTACGACGAAAGACGGTCTGCCCAATAACATGTTGCACTGCATTCTGGAGGACGGAAAGGGCAATCTCTGGGTCAGCTCCAATCAGAATATCTTTCGCCTCAGTCTGAAGGAGCTAAACGATTTTGCCGAGGGGAGAATCTCTTTCATTTTGCCGGTCTCGTACGGCATCGCCGAGGGCATGAGGAGCAGCGAATGCAATGGGGGGAGCCCGGGAATCTGGAAAACTACAGACGGGCGGATATGGTTTCCTACGATACGCGGCGTGGTGGCGATTGACCCCGCCGCGGGCAGTCGCCTCCCTCCGCCCGTCGTGTTGGAGGAGGCATGGGCAAATCAGTTGATGTTGGCGGGCGACGGCCAGACTTCCGTACCCCCCGGCAACAACACCTTCGATTTCCGCTTCACGGCCCTCAGCTTTTCCGCCCCGGAAAAACTGCACTTCCGGTACCGGCTCGAACCTTTTGATAAGGACTGGGTGGACGCCGGGACGCGCCGTACCGCGCACTACACGAACATGGCTCCCGGAAAATACTCGTTCCAGGTGGCTGCGGCGAACAACTACGGCATTTGGAACGAGCAGGGGGCCAGCGTGCGGTTCGTGTTACAGCCGCACTTTTACCAGACGAATGGGTTTCGTGCGCTCTGCGCCGCCATTTTTTTGGGGTTACTGTGGACGGCCTATCAGTTCCGCGTCCGACAACTGCATCATCAGTTCGAGATGACGCTGGAGGCCCGCGTCGGCGAGAGAACACGCATCGCGCGCGAACTGCACGATACGCTGCTGCAAAGCTTTCACGGATTGTTGCTGAGCTTTCAAGCGGCTTCCAACCTGCTTCCGGAGCGTCCGGCGGAAGCCAAACAGAGACTCGAGAGCGCGATCGATCAGGCGGCGCAAGCGATCACTGAGGGCCGGGATGCCATACAGGGATTGCGCAAATCCACGTTGGCGACCCACGACCTGGCGGCAGCCATCAGCGCTTTGGGAGAAGAACTCGCGGCCGATGAAACCAACAGAAATTCTGCCGTCTTACGGGTGGATGTGGAAGGCACGCCGCGGAACCTGGATCCGATCCTCCGGGACGAAGTCTACCGGATTGCTGGGGAGGCGTTGCGCAATGCCGCGCGGCACGCCCAGGCGAGGCGGATCGAAGTGGAAATTCGTTATGATGAACAGCAGCTTCGCTTGCGGGTCCGCGATGACGGGAAGGGCATCGACCCGAAGGTTCTGAGTAGCGATGGGCGCGCCGGACACTTCGGCTTGCGCGGCATGCGCGAACGCGCCAAATTGGTGGGGGGGAAATTGGAGGTCTGGAGCGAGGTCGATGCGGGTACGGAAGTTGAGCTGACCATTCCGGCTTCGATTGCGTACGCGAAAGCGCCTCCGCGGCGGTCGTGGTTCACGGGGAAGAGTTGAAAGTCAAAAGTTAAAAGTGAAAAGTGAAGGTAGGTGGTTTTTCCTTTTGACTTTTAACTTTCAACCTTCGACTCTTAAATCATGACGACTAATCCCAACTCGATCAGGATTCTGGCGGTGGACGACCATCCCCTCCTGCGCCAGGGGATTGTGGGGCTGGTGGCCGATCAACCGGACATGAAGTTAGTCGCCGAGGCCTCGAATGGGCGTGAAGCGATTCAGCAGTTCCGCACGCACCGTCCGGATGTCACCCTGATGGACATCCAGATGCCGGAAATGAACGGTTTCGATGCGCTGATCGCGATTCGCAACGAGTTTCCCGAGGCGCGAGTCATCATGCTGACCACCTACTCCGGCGACGTGCAGGTGCTGCGCGCCCTCAAAGCCGGCGCTCGGGCTTACCTGCTCAAGAATGCCCTGCACAAAGAACTGCTGGAAACCATCCGCGCCGTCCATGCCGGGAAAAAGACCCTTTCCCCAGAAGCCTCCTACCAACTTGCCGAGCACGCCACCGATGACGCCCTCACCCCCGCGGAAATCGCCGTCCTGCGCCTGATCGCTGAGGGCAATGCCAACAAACAGATTGCCGACCAGCTCTCTATCACCGAAGAAACCGTCAAAAGCCGAGTCAAGAATATCCTCTCCAAATTGGGCGCCAACGACCGAACCCACGCCGCGATGATCGGGTTGAAGCGGGGAATCATCGAGTTCTGAAAAGACAGTCGAAAGTTGAAAGTTAAAAGTCAAAAGTTAGAAGTAAAAAACGACCGCCGTCACTTTCGACTCGTTCGACCTTCCAAGAAGTCAAAAGCCAAGGCCGGCGGTCTTTACTTTCGACTTTTGACTTTCGACTCTTGACTCCTTTTTCCCTCACTCTAAAGAGTTAACCTCTCCACCCAATTGGGGCTTTCGCGCGAATCGGGGAATTTCATATTCTCAATCGGAGGCCCTTTTTGCGACGACTCTTCTCGACATTCGCTCACGGTTGGCCTGGCGCCGGCCTGCTTTTGATGCGGCTGGTTTGCGGCGTTGCCTTAGTTCTTCATTCGGTCATGGCGCTACTACGTGGGCCTTCGATGGGAGCCGCCATGCTGGACGTGCTCGCGATTGTTGCAGGAATACTGCTCATTGCCGGCTTATGGACCCCCATCGTGGGAGTGCTGGTGGTGGCGATTGAGTTGTGGCACGCCTTCTCGCAGCCTGGCGACCCGATGACGCATATCCTCCTGGCAACTCTCGGCGCCTCCCTGGCACTGCTCGGACCGGGCGCCTGGTCGGCCGATGCCCGCCTTTTTGGCTGGAAACGCATCGATATTGGAGATCGGCAGAGTTAGTACCCCCCCACCTTAGGTTGATCGCGCCCCATATCCTCTTCCGCACAGCAAGACTCCCGGTGTCTAGCAAAAGACAGGGGGTAAAGATCAGCACCTTTAGAGGGTATTCCTGGGCTCAAGAGAGTCGCCCGGGCGTCACGATATAGTCGATATACGACTCCATGTGGGGTTGCCCGCAGGCGCGACTGACTTCAAAATCCATCGTGAAAACGGAAAGTTCCAACAGCAGCGCGGAGGGGAGACGAAACCATGAATGACACGATGGAGAACGTACTCGCTTACGACGCGATTCCGGATCGCAAGTTCGCTCAGGAGAGGCGCTATCGGGAAGATCTGCTTTCGAGCGAGCAGGGCTTCGAGGAGATCATCGGGCAGAGCAACGCTCTTCGCTCCGTCCTGCGTCAGGTCAAGATGGTTGCTGGGACCGACTCCACGGTCTTGATTTCCGGTGAGACCGGGACAGGCAAGGAGCTGATCGCACGCGCCATCCACAATCTCAGCCGCCGGCGTTCCAACGCTTTCGTGAAAGTGAACTGTGCGGCGATCCCGGCAGGATTGCTGGAAAGCGAGCTTTTCGGGCACGAGAAGGGGGCGTTTACCGGGGCCTTTGCCCCTCGCACGGGCCACTTCGAGCTGGCCGACCGCGGAACCGTGTTCCTGGATGAGATCGGCGACCTCCCGTTGGAACTCCAACCGAAACTGCTGCGCGTCTTGCAGGAGCGGGAAATCGAGCGGTTGGGAAGTATGCGGCCGAAGAAAATTGACGCGCGGGTGGTAACCGCAACCCATCGTACCCTGGAAGAATTGGTGGTCGAGAAGCAGTTTCGCCTGGACCTCTACTACCGCCTGAATGTTTTCCCGATCTCCCTTCCTCCCTTGCGCGAACGCACAGAAGATATTCCGCTGCTTGCATGGCATTTCGTCCAGCAATTCTCCCGGAGGATGAACAAAACCATTGAGACGATTTCTTCCGAAACGATGGAGGCGCTGCTTCGATATCCCTGGCCGGGAAACATTCGGGAGCTGCAAAATGTTATCGAACGTTCGGTGGTGATCTATCAAAAGGGGGAACTCTCGGTGAAGCAGAGTTGGCTCCCTCGCGATTGCTTCTCTACCGAACCGGCAACACCGTCACCATTTCGAAGGTCGGTGAGGGAGGAGCGAGAAATCATTGGTGCCGCCTTGGCGGAAACGCGAGGCCGAGTGGCGGGGCGGTCCGGTGCGGCCGTTAAGCTCGGTCTCCCGCCCTCAACTCTGGAATCGAAGATTCGAGCCATGAATATCAACAAGTATAGCTTCCGGGCTTTAGCGTAAGGCGCCAGAGATACTGCTAATTGTACCGCCGGGCTTGAGCCTGGCACTTGAGTTTCTAGATTTTCTGACAAGGCAAGAAAGCACAGGCAGGAGTGCTTGTGCCACCGTGGCACAGCCACTCCTGGCTGTGAACTATGCTTCTTCTTCCTACCGAATCCTGCCCCCCTCAAGGGTAGCGTTCAAATTTGGACATTACCATCCCTCCAACCCAACACAAACTTTCACGAGCTTCGCGAATTCGCGAAAAGTTTAAGGCGGCGTGTTGCGCGAGTCCGAGTGTTTTGAAGGGGTTACCTCTTGGCGCTTGCATTGCATTGGTGAACTCGAAGGGCTTTTTGCAATGAGCACATGAATCCGGAGCAATGCCTTGAGGACCACTGAATCCATCACAACCCGGGATTTAAGCATCAACGTGACAGATAGTGAGGGAGGCGCCCTCGTTTGCTTGGGTGGCCGTGTCTCCGTCGACTCTTCGCCCGACCTGAGGGAACAGCTCCATGCGGTGCTCAAACGGCCGTCCCTGCCGGCAGTCACGATTGACTTGGCGGATTTGACTTACCTCGACTGCTCCGGAGTTGCCACGCTGATCGAAGCACTCAGGATAGCGCGCAGCCACAAGACTCTATTGCAGTTGAGGGGGTTGCGTGATCGACCTCGTCATTTGCTTGAGGTCACCGGCCTGCTGCGCCTCTTCGAAACAAATGAGCGCGCAAGTGATTTGTCCGTCTCCGAGGTTTCCTGATGGCAACCCCCATCAAAATCGAAGTCAGGCCTCCTGGCTACAGTGGACAGAGTGCCGAGGACATCACCTGGGAGATAGAACATGCATTGGACTGGAGTGGGCCGGCCTTGCACCGATCGAGGCAGTGGGCAAGACATTTGGTCGGCGCTTGCTCCAGGCAGTTGGGACTGTAGAGGACAAGCATTACAAGGAGGACCCATGGCCCAGAAGAGGGAAATTCGAAAGGTAACTGTCGTTGGCACGGGAGTGATCGGCGCGAGCTGGACTGCGCTCTATCTTGCCCGGGGGCTCAATGTCGTCGCCACAGATCCAGCGCCCAATGCGGAAACCAACCTGCGCCGATACGTCGATGCTGCTTGGAAAGACTTCACGGCACTCGGCCTCTCGCCCCAAGCCTCTCGCGATCATCTGGAGTTCACTCTCGATACGAAGCAGGCGCTCTCCGAGGCTGACTTTGTTCAGGAGAACGGGCCGGAGCGGGCGGAGTTTAAGGTAAAGCTGTTTGCGGAAATGGATGCGGCGACTCCCCCAGGTTCGATCCTCGCCTCAAGTTCATCCGGGTTGACCATGAGCGTGATTCAGTCTGCCTGTAAGCATCCCGAACGTTGCGTTATTGGCCATCCCTTCAATCCTCCCCACGTGGTTCCCCTGGTTGAGGTCGTTGCGGGTCAAAAGACCTCACCGGAAACCGTGCAACAGGCGATCACGTTTTACACATCGATAGGGAAAAAGCCGATCCACCTCCGGAAAGAAGTCGTCGGCCACGCCGCGAACCGCCTCCAAGCCGCGCTGTATCGTGAGGTCGTGTATCTGATCGAAAAGGGTGTACTGGATGTTGCTGACGCGGACACCGCTGTGTGCTGGGGACCTGGACTGCGTTGGGGAATTATGGGACCCAATCTCCAATTTCATCTCGCGGGTGGTCAGGGCGGAATTCAGCATTTTATGGAGCAGTTCACCGGGCCCCTGACCACATGGTGGAAAGACCTCGGGACGCTTACGGAATTTAGCCCTCAAGTCAAGCAAACGATCGTCGATGGCGTGCTCCGGGAGGCCGCTAATCGCTCGGTTGATCAATTGACTCGAGAGGAAGCTGAGGTATTACTGGGACTTCTCCGGCTGCGCACTCGACCTCCCGAAAGCGATGACTAATAATATTAACCTGCGCCGCTTTAGCACCGTCTTGCTTAGGCACGCACGCTCCTCTCGAGATTCAAACCGAGGTTTTCACGAACTTCGCGAATTCGCGAAGCAATTGCGGTCCTGTGATGCGCCAGTCCAAGTCTTTTGAAGGACTTAGCAATTGGCGCTCGCATTGCAGCAAGGAAGCTGGAATACAGCGGGGAGAGAGGCAATATCAAAAGGAGGAACGTTATGGACAGAATGCTGGTGGTGGTCTTTGACGCGGAAAGCAAGGCATTCAAAGCGAAGAAAGCGCTTTTTGATTTGGATAGCGAGGACGTTATCACAATTTACGCCCAAGCCGTGGTCGCCAGGAATAGTGATGGTAGCGCAACGGTGAGGCAAAGTGATGACCCGAGACCGGTCGACACTCTGGTTGGAACCTCCTTGGGAAGCCTCATTGGACTTTTCGGCGGGCCGGTCGGCTTGGCACTCGGTGCTTCTGCGGGGTTGGTAGTCGGCGGCATCATGGACCTCGGACACGCGCGGATTGGGGAAGAATTCGTCGCGGACATAAAACAGAAACTCTTGCCGGAGAAGTTCGCACTCGTCGCGGAGATTGAAGAAGATGAGACGACTCCGGTAGATACGTGCATGGAAGCGCTGGGAGGAACAGTCTTCCGCCGGGCGCTGTCTGAAGTGAAACACAGGGTTCACGATCAAAACGTCGCGGCTATGAAAGCCGACCTCGCGCAAATGAAGGCGGAGCACGCCGAGGCTAACGTCGACCGGAAAGCTAAGCTCGGGGACAAGATCAATCAGCTCGACTCCAAGATTCAGGCGCAGTTGGAAAAAGCCAACCAGCGGCGCCAGGCAGCGGAGGCTCAGACCCAGGCCAAGGCTGAGGTCCTAAAAGCCAAGGCCAATGCATTGAAGGCAAAGGCGCCAGCCAGACACGTTTAGCGCTCAATGCGCGACCGATCTTGGGCCCCAGCCGGACTGGTCGATAGGTATGGCAAACCAAGTATCCTATGATGACTCGTCGATGCCTTCGCATTTTGCTCCTTCCCCACGCCGGGATTCTCGCTGCCTTGGTTTTTGCCGTTCCTTGGGTGCGGGGGCAGCAACTGCCCCCCTCTGCACTGTCTTCCGACGCGGAGGAAGAGCAACTTTTGGCCTCGGCATCGCCGTTCCCCCCTGACCCGGAGGAAAAGCTGAAGGCGCCAGACATAACGATTCGGGAAAAGCAGACTGGGACATCCAACGAGCGCCTCTTCTGGGTTCTTCCCGATTTTTACCTTATCGAAAACATCCACAGACTTCCTTCGCTCAGCGTCGGCGCCAAATTCAAAGTCTGCGCGCGCAGCTCCTTCGATTACGTTAATTACCCCTTGTACGGAATGCTTGCCGGCATCAGCCAAGCGGAAAATAGCGACCCTGGTTACGGCCGGGGCGCCGCAGGCTACGGCAAGCGCTATGGCGCGGCCTTCGCCGACGGCGCCATCGAGAGCTTCACGACCAGCGCCGTCCTCCCTTCGATCCTGCGGCAGGATCCTCGCTATTATCAGCTCGGCAAGGGAGGTTTTTGGCGCCGCACCGGTTACGCCGTCAGTCGCATCTTCGTTACCCCCGCCGATTCGGGGAGAATGCAGTTCAACTATTCCGAAATTGTCGGCAGTGCTCTTTCCGCCGGCATTTCCAACTACAGCTATCATCCCAGTGACCAACGTACGGTGCGGAATTCGCTGAGTGTGTGGGGCACGCAAGTTGGCTATGACACTATAGCGATTGTCTTTAATGAGTTCTGGCCCGACATCCACCGCCATTTCAGCAGGAAGTGACCCAAGAATCCAACCGAGGTTTTCGCGAGGTTCGCGAATTCGCGAATAGATTGCGGCGCCAGGTTGCGTGGATTCGAGTGTTTTGAATGACTTAGCGATTGGTGCTTGCATTGCAATGGTTAACCCGAAGGACTGCTACGACAAGAGGACAAAACGAAAAGGAGCATTGCCATGGACAGAATGCTGGTGGTTGTTTTCGATACGGAACCCAAAGCATACGAAGGAAAGAAAGCACTTATGCAATTGGAAGGCGAAGGCAGCATCGTAGTTTACGCCTACGCCGTGGTTGGCAGGAATGCCGATGGCAGCACTGTGGTGCGGCAAAGTGACGACCCGGGTCCGCTCGGGACTCTGGTGGGAACCTCGCTGGGAGCCCTCATCGGTCTGCTGGGCGGGCCGGTCGGCGCCGCGATCGGCGCTGCTGCGGGGGTAGCTGTCGGCGGCACGATCGACATCGACAACGCCAGGGTTGGTGAAGACTTCGTCGATGACGTGAAACAGCAACTGCAACCGAACAAGTTCGCCGTGGCGGCGGAGATTCAGGAAGACTGGACGACTCCGGTGGACACTCGCATGGAAGCGATCGGTGGAAAGGTAATGCGCCGGGCGCTGTCAGAAGTGAAGCAGACGATTGACGACGAAGACGTCGCCGCCATGAAAGCCGATATGGCGCAAATGAAGGCCGAGCAAGCCAAGGCCAACGCCGACCGGAAGGCCAAGCTCAACGAGAAGATCAACCAGCTCGACTCCAAGATCCAGGCGCAGCTCGAAAAATCCAAGCAGCAGCGCAAGGCAGCGGAGGCCCAGGCGAAGGCCAAGGTCGAGGTCCTCAAGGCCAAGGCAGCCACGTTGAAGGCGAAGGCGATACAGACGCACAACTAGCACCCGATGCACTGTTGAATTTTGGCTTCAATCGGAGCGGTTGAAGAGGATGGCCCTCCAATATGTTCAGCCTTCGCGGCCAGAGGGATTTGTGTCGGCCCATGGGATCATGAGTGCGAGATACAGACGCGCCAGAGGCAGAACCTGGATGGCCGCAAGCTTAGAGGTGGCTTATGGGACTGAGAGGCCGTGACCAAAAAACATGCACGCGACTTGGTGGTGTATCCCGGGGGAAAGCGCTCTTGGTGGACGAATACCCGGAAGATCTTCGGTTTTATTCCACCGTCCTCGAAGCGTATGGATACGCGGTCCGAAGGTGCAGTTCTTATCACGAGGGAGTCCGCTGCCTGGGTGAGGAAGCCTTTGCAATCGTGAGTCAGGGGACTCCCAACTTCGAGGGGAGCTGGGTGCTGATGCGCGCAATAGAGGTGAACCCCAGGTTGCCTGTCCTGGTCGTGGCGCGCTGCCTTGATATTGACTGCTACCTGGCAGCGATGGAGTTGGGGGCGATGGACTATTTGGTCGAACCCTTGACGGTATGGGAAATAGGCCGCCTCTTAGAAAGGCATTCGCAGGCCAGAGCGCCGCAGCCTAAACCATCGGAGCAGGGCCTGGTGGGACAAGCCCTTTGGTGCGATAGCGGGACCGGTCTAAATCAGGGGATGGCACCATCAATTGGAAGCAGCCTTCCCTTGGGGAAACAGGCGTCGAGTCGATGAGATGGTCGGCGGAAGCGGAATCGACTAAGTGCAGGGAACATAGCGGGGACTGATGGCGCCCCGGGGAGAATAGACTTATGAAGGCAGTGGCACTAGTTCGGAAAGCGGTTTTCTATGCCTGCGCAGTGATGTTGGGTCTCGCGGGAGTGGCGAGCGCACGAACCCACTTTGCGGCGCAAGGGCAAAATCAGGACGAAGAATTGCAGATGGGCCAGGAGGTCTTCAATGAATTGAAGGCCAAGGGCGAAATCATTCAATCGTCACCCCTCTATGACACGTTGAATCCAATTGCCGATGCCATCACTCGGGCAGCCCAGCCCCGCTACAATTACCCGTTCAAGTTTTACCTGGTGCACGAAGCGCAGCCGAACGCCTTCTCAGTTCCTGGCGGCAACGTGTATGTCGTCGATTCGCTCCTGTATTTCGTAAGGAATACGGACGAGCTCGCCGGAACGCTGTCTCACGAGGTCTCCCACACCATTCATCACGATACGATGACATTGATGGAGAAGCGGGAGAAAATCGCGGCGCGGGAGATCGGAGTGGCCGTGCTTCTGGACCCCGATCTCGCCGGAATGTTGGCGATCGCCATGATCGGGAGGCTCCGTTCCCTCGGCTACTCGCGCGATGTGGAATCACAGGCAGACCTGACCGGATCCGACATTTGCGCCCAGGCGGGGTACAACCCGTGGGGATTGGTTTGGCTCTTTCAAGACTTTCAGAACGCCGATTCAAATCAAGTGCCTCAGTTTTTGTCGGATCATCCCGGCAATCAGGAACGCGAGGGCGCACTCAAGAAGCATTTCCGCGAAAATCCAGCGGTCTTTGGGAAGTTCAACCCTGATCCAAAGTCGGCGAAACCGATTTCGCTCCCGAAGGATACCTCGGAGGTGTTTTTGCACTGAGGGCGGGCAAAGCAATGGCGCTACATCCGAAATCGGGGCAGCGCTTGCGTATGAACCGAGTTGAAGCGGTTCTGGAGTAAGCCGCCCAAGTGCCGGCCAACCAACGAGCAGGGCTGAGGCAAGCTGGGCGAGTAATCGGCAAACTTCGAATACGGGAGGCAGTCCATGGGAACTACCGAGGATATGAAGAACGGACGCAAGTGCTTTTACGAGCCTTGCAAGTGTCAAGTTCCACTTACTGAAAGGTTTTGCAGCGACTACTGTAAGGACGCCAGTGAGGTGGAGGAAATCGAGATTCAATGTGGCTGTGAACACCCTGCCTGCGACTTAGATTGAAAGCATGCCTGGTGGGCGGCGGGTTACGGGTCCAAGTCCCGCGGGAATTAGACGATGAATGCGCTTGAACGGGTTCGAAGAGCGCTTTTGTATGCCTGTGCTGCCGCGCTACTTCTCGCGGGGCTTGATGGCGCAAGGATCCCTTTGGCGGGTAAAGGGCCTAAGCAGGATGAGGAACTCGAGATGGGCCGGGAAATTTTCAACGAACTGAAGGCGAACGGTGAAATCGTGGAATCTTCCCCTCTGTATGATCAACTGAGACCGGTTGCCGACGCCATCAGCCGAGCGGCGCAATCGCAATATGCTTATCCGTTCAAGTTCTATTTGATTCATGAGGAACTGCCGGACGCGTTCGCCGCGCCGGGGGGCAATGTGTATGTCGTCGATTCCCTCCTGTATTTCGTGAGGAATTCGGACGAGCTGGCTGGAGCGCTATGTCACGAGGTCTCCCACACGATCCGTCACGACAGCGTGGCGAAGATGCGGAAAGAGCAGCGGATCATTGAGCGGGAAGCCCTAGCCGCCAAGCTTCTGGGGGCCGATCGGGCCCAAGTTTTGGGTATTCCCCTGATCGGAAAGCTCCATTCCCTCGGATACTCGCGCTACGTGGAGTCACGAGCAGACCTCGCCGGCTCCGATATTTGCGCTGAGGCAGGATACAATCCCTGGGGAATGGTGTGGCTCTTCCAGGATTTCCAGAATTCCGATTTGGAAGAACTACCACAATTCTTCTCTGACCATCCCGCTTTTCACCATCGCGTCAACGCACTGAAGTGGCATTTCCTTACGAATCCATGGGTTTTTGGGAAGTTCAGCTCTGATCCAAAGGCGGCGAGGCCGATTTCAGTTACGAAAAACGCCTCGGAGGTGTTTTTACACTGAAGGCAAGAAAAGCGCCACCTCAAGGCTCGAGCTGGCGGGTAGCAACAGATCGAAAATACTCTATTTAAAGGGAGAATGAAAATGACGAGACTTTCTGAGGTGTTTATGGCAGGGATTGAAGAAGTTAGAAAATCATGGGGCTGGTTTCTCGTGTTGGGGATCCTGTTGGTGATTCTTGGCGCCATCTGTATTGTCAAAGCGCAGACCGCAACCACGTTCTCGATCCTGGCGTTGGGCTGGGTTCTGGCGATCAGCGCGGTGTTCTGGTTCGTCGGCTCGTTTCAAGCACTGGGCTGGAGCGGGTTCTTCATCTACCTGCTGAACGCGCTCCTTCGCGGAGTGGTCGCATACCTCCTGATTCGTCACCCGCAGGCTGGCGCCGAAGGAGTGACTATGCTGCTCGCGGTATTGTTCATCGTCGGCGGGCTATTCCGCATAACCGGGGCGGGGGTTATTCAGTTTCCCTATTGGGGTTGGACGGTCTTTGCTGGACTCGTCTCGGTCGGTCTTGGCGTTTTCCTGATGGCCACTTGGGCTACGGCAAGCACCTTTTTTGTTGGTATCGCGATTGGCGTGGACCTGATCTTCGACGGCGCGGCGCTGACAGCCTTCGCCGCTGCCATTCACAGTTTGCCCTCGGCGCATGCCTACGACAAGGCTGCCTGATCGCCCAGTGGGCACATGGCGTACAAGCTGAGGGATAACGCGGACGGCGGAACTTGGGGGAGCAGGGGGGAGTATGTTCTCGCTCGACAATCGCGCCGGGAACGTGATGACCACCGTCGCGCTCTTCGCGATTGCGGCGGCGATCCTCTATATAGCGCGTGGGGCTTTCCTCGTCTTGCTGCTCTCTGTGTTCTTTGCCTATTTGCTCGATCCGGCGGTCACGTGGATACAGCGGCATTCTCGGCTGGGCCGGAAAAACCGCACCTGGGCCATCGTCCAGGTTTACTTGATCGCGACTCTGGTGCTGGGCAGCGTGGTGTACCAGCTAGGTCCGCCCCTCGCGGCGCAGATAAGGAATCTGAATGCGGCTGTGCCCGACATCTTGCAAGATCTGTCCGAGGGAAAGGCTCCTCCCGTCCCGGTGGGCAGACATGGCTTGAGCGCCGCCCAGCAACAGCGGCTACAGGATTTACTGGCTCGTAACCGTGACTTCGTCGCACAGGTTTTCCACCGGAGCGCGGCGTCCCTAGCGTATGTCGCCGCGAGCGCGATCTGGCTTTTCGCCGTCCCCATTTTGGGCGTCTTCATCTTGCGAGATGGACGGGAGATGGCGGATGCCCTGGTCGAAGTCCTTGAGCGGCATGGGGATCCCACACGGGTCAAGCGCATCCTACAGCGAGTCGATACGACGCTGGGCCAGTACATGCGCGCCCAGCTCGCCTTGGCGGGCCTCTCCGGCGCTTTCTACAGCATCTCGATGCTGGTTCTGAGATTCCCCACTGCGATCGCGCTGGGCATTCTGGGAGGCGCTCTGGAATTCCTTCCTACGGTGGGATGGATCATTTCGGCCGCGGCTATTCTAACCGTCGGTTTCCTGACCCACGCGCACTGGATTTGGATGGCGGGATTGCTGGTTGCGTGGAGACTGGTGCAGGATTATGTTCTCTCGCCTCGCATCATGGGTAAAAACTTGCAACTACCGCCCCTGACGGTCGTATTTGCGCTCATGGTGGGAGGTCAAGTGGGAGGCACTGCGGGCGTGTACCTTTCGATACCCACTGTCGCGGTGCTCCGAATCGTGTGGCTGGAATGTTTCTCGGCTCAGAACTCCTCGACTGCCCTCGCCGGTCAGCCGGTCACGCAACTCAAGGCATGAGTTGCTGTGAATGCCGGAGCGATCTTGGTTTGGCGGTAGTCCAGCACTGAGGAGGTAGGATGATAACTGTTATTCTATTGGGTCCCGACAAAGTGCAATCCAGAGTGGAAATCAGTAAGGAGACAACTGTACGCGACGTGGCGACTTCCAAGTATCACTTATTCGGGCGGACTACCAAAAGAAACGGAACAAGCGTCGTTCCTTTTACAACAGAAGTCGTGGATGGCGATACTGTGAGCGTGGAAAACGCGTGATCCCAGGGTTCCTATCGCAGGAATACCTCCTATAGATGGCAAGGACCTATTTTTAGCGAGATTCGCGAATTCGCGAAGAGATGGCGACTTGAGGATTCGAATGTCGAAGCGTTTTCAAGGGCTTAGGTTTGGCCTTGGTATTGCCCAACCATAAGGACGGATCGAGGAGAAAGTCACAGGAGTGACAAAACTCACGATTAAATCAAAGGGCAATTAGTCCAAAGGAGGACTCATGGCAGACAAAACAAACAAAACGGACAAAACGGTTTTTGTTTACGTGGCTAGTTATGGAACTCTCGACGATGCGAATACAGACTATTCGGCGGTGAAGCAGCTTTATTTCGATGGGGTCATCGGCGTGTACGATGCGGCAGTGGTCAGCAAAGATGCCGCCGGCCAGGTGAAGGTTCACAAGACCGAGATGCCGACGCAATACGGGGCATGGGGTGGCTTGGCGGTGGGAGCGCTGGTCGGCATCTTCTTCCCGCCCTACCTGGTATGGGAGCTCGCCGCCGGCGCCGCCGCGGGATCTCTGATTGGGCATTTTTGGGGAGGAATGTCGCGTTCTGACCTGAAGGAGATCGGGGATACCCTTCAGGCGAGCACGGCAGCTCTGATCGTGATTGGCCGGTCGAGGCTGCAAGAGGCTCTGGCGAACGCTACCAAGCACGCGGTGACGCAGTTCGAAAAGGAACTGAGAACTGACGTCGACGCCTTTGACAAAGACTTGACGCAAGCCATCAACCAGGCGCTGAAGGCCGCTTGACAAAAGGGCCTGCCTGATTGAAATCCGTATTTTTCGCCACGCTCAGATGGACTGGCGGAAGGCCGGGTTTCCGTGCTTCTCTGAGAGCATCAATTGATGCCAATAATGCACTGCGCTCTCATCGGGCGCGGACGCGAACCTTTGGAGCGCGGCAGCTTGCTGTCGCGCTTCAAAGCCTGCTTCGTCCGCCCATGTAGTCGCAGCCGGTATTTGTTGGAAAGGCCTTATAACAGTGGGGTTTAGGAAGGTTGCCGTGCGATCTAACATCAAACTGGGGAAAATCCACGGAATCGAGATCGGGCTTCATTATAGTTGGTTCATCATCGCTGCCCTGATTGTGTTCTCCCTCGGTGAACACTTCCGTCAGGTCAACCCGAACTGGAGCGCAAGCCAGATCTGGATCACGGCGCTGCTCACCGCTGTCCTGTTTTTTGTTAGCTTGCTGTTACATGAACTTTCCCATTCATTGGTGGCCCAGGCCCGGGGGTTGAAAGTTAAGGAGATCACCCTATTCGCGCTCGGTGGCGTTTCTCAAATCGAGGGCGGCGCCACGGACGCGAAGACGGAATTCTGGGTCGCGATCGCCGGACCGATCGCCAGCCTGATTATAGGTTTTGGCTGCCTTGCCATCGCTTATGGTCTTGGCTGGCGCCGGCCGGCCGAACCGCGCACTGAGGTGACCGCGGTCCTGGTGTGGCTGGGCTATATCAACGTGGCTCTCGCCGTCTTCAACATGATTCCCGGCTTTCCACTCGATGGAGGCCGCGTGCTGCGCTCGATCGTATGGGCGATTACCAAAAACGCAGATAAGTCCACTCGCATCGCCGCGCGCATCGGCCAAGTCGTGGCCGCTCTATTCATTTTCGATGGGATATGGCAATTTTTTAGTGGTGCCGGCTTTGGCGGCTTGTGGATCGCATTCATCGGCTGGTTTCTGATGGATGCGGCCAAGGCCAGTTATGGCCAATCAGAAATTACGGCAGCATTTCAAGGCGTGCGAGTCTCTCAGGTAATGTCGCGTGATTGCGTCACCGTGAACCGCGGCATGAGTTTGCAGGAGTTTGTTGATACATACCTCCTGACGACCGGCCAGCGCTGCTATGCCGTGGAGGAGCATGGTCACCTGGTGGGTCTCATTACCCCGCGCGACGTTGGAGCAATTCCGCGTGAGGTTTGGGACAAGACTACTGTGCGCGATGCCATGCGTCCGCTGGAGAAGTTGCACATCATCACTCCTGACACGCCGGTTCTGGATGCGCTGAAACTCATGGCCGGCAATGACGTCAACCAGTTACCGGTAGTCGCAAATGGCATTTTGCAAGGGGTTGTCTCTCGTTCCCAGCTCATGCAGCTATTGCAGACCCGATCGGAGCTGCAAGTCCCAGCCTCCCATTATCCGCCAATTAAAGCGCACGGCTAACGAAGCCGGAAACATCATCACTTGCATCTTGCTGATCATCTTTGACGAGATTCGCGAATTCGCGAAGAGATCGCGATTTCATAGTTCCTTTGTCGAAGTGTTTTCAATAGCTTAGATTTGGCCTTCGCATTGCCCAAGGATAGAGGAAGATTCCGGAGGAAGGATCACCGGCGTGATGAAACTTAGGGCCAAATTAATTCGCCCAAGACAAAAAGGAGAACGATCATGACACCATTCGAACAGAACATCAGCGCGCAACTGGAGCAAACCAAATCACAGTTGAAGGAGATCGAAACTCTTGCCAAAGGAAACGCGTCACAAGCGGAGATCGATACGATCAATGGTCTCAAGAATAAGGGACAAGAGATCGACAAAAAGGTCCAAGACCTGAAGACCACGACCGACACAAAGGCCAAGGCTGCGATCGAAGCGGACCTGGCCAAATTCAACGTTTTATTGGGACAAGTCGCCACGAAGCTAAAGAGCCACGCGGCCACGAAATAAGCGAGAATCCGGGTCAAGGAAATAGGGACAAGCATCTCTAGATTTACTTGTCACGAATCAGCGTGGGATATCGGATCAACGACCGCCCGTGGAATGATCAAACCCATCGCCCCCGGGGAAGTTCGGGCCTTGATGGGAAGGCTTTTCCGGGCGGTCATGTTTCAGTGCCCTGTGGCTGCTTTGAGGTCTATTTGGAGAATGGGAACACTACTCGCATGTGGAACAAAGAAACCTCGTGGGGCTGCACTTTCATGGCGGCATGCAATTCTCATTGCCGTTTTCCTCGCGACGAACCTTGTGGCGTCACCCCAATCCAACCCAGTCGGACGCCTAATTGAGGCCCGTCCATTGGCCCCTTCGCACCAGCCGCTCGAATCCGAATCTCACAGGTTCCGCATGCTCTTCACGCCAATGAAATCGCAGACGTTCGATGTATCATATCACCCCTTCACGCCCCAAGAGAGTCTCCGCTGGTTCACCACAACCACGATGGACCCGGCGAATGTGGTGGGGGGGATATTCCAGGCTGCCTTGGGAACGGCTCCTGATCGGCCGAAAGAGTACGGGCCGCACTGGGGAGGTTTTTCCAGTCGCTATGGAATGGGCGTGACCGGTAGCGTCACAGGGAATGCCATTGAAGCGGGCGTTGGCTTTATCCTCCGTGAAGATCCGCGCTATTTTCGCGTGCCGGACCGGCCCTTCAAGGCTCGCGTCGGAAATGTCGTTCGCCTCACATTTGCCGCCCGGGGTGGTCATGGCGCGTTCAGGCCCGCCTATGCCCGTTATATGGCCCTTTTCGGGAACAACTTCGTCTCCAACTCCTGGCGCGTTAACAGCGAAGCCAATTCGCACGACGCGCTCTTGCGCACCTCAGAAGGCTTCGGTGGACTCCTGGCGGGCAATGCTTTTGAGGAATTCTGGCCTGACGTTAAGAACCGCCTCTTCCGAAGGAGAAAGGAGTGACACCGTGAATGAAAAGAATGCGGCGGTAAAATCATTCGTAGAGATGACGGGAGGACAGTTGCAAAAGCTCAAGCCGCAGATTGAGGAGATCGAAGCTTGTACTAAAGGAAAGGCGAACTAATGCCGTCCCTCCCCAGCTACTTCAAAATGCGCTCCCATTGCTGCCCGCTGGCGATATTCATCCTGCTTCTCGCTGTCGTTCCCGTGACGCCTATCCGCGCGGAACAATGGCAAAAGCTCAACCCACAGGGGTACGTCAACGACTTGGCAGGCGTGCTCAACGCCACGACGGTGGAGAAGCTTACCGAGGTGAGTACGGAGGTCGATCAAAAAGCCAAGGCCCAGATTGCGCTGGTCACGGTCAAGACTCTGGAGGGGGACACGGTGGAAGACTTCGCCAATCACCTTTTCCAGAAGTGGGGCGTGGGATATAAAGGGCCGGACCGTGGCGTGATGGTCCTGCTGGCTATCGATGACCACAAATACTGGACCGAGGTTGGCTATGGCCTCGAACCCATCCTTCCGGACGGTAAGGTGGGTGGTTTCGGACGCGATATGGTTCCGTTGTTGCGCCAGGGCGACTACAACGGCGCTGTCGTGCAGATGGTGAGCCAAATCGCGGAGGTGATTGCGCAGGACAGCCACGTTTCCTTGGATAGCCTGCGTTCGCTCCCAGCGGCCACTCCTGCCGCCCCCGATGACGAAGGGCAGGAAATACACTTGACAGCCGGACAGCGCATGCTTCTTCTCATGATCCTTCTCATCGGGGTGCCCATTTTGTTTTGGTTCTTGTCCGCCATCGGGGGACGCCGAGGGGGTGGTTGGGACGGGGGTGGCTTTGGGGGAGGCGGCGGTGGTGGCTTCGGCGGTTTTGGTGGAGGTTCTTCGGGTGGGGGTGGCGCCGGCGGAGGCTGGTGACAAATCCCCATACGGAGGAAGACTGGGCGGTGTCTCTAAGGTCGCGGAAAAGATGGACCGCCGGTTGGCAACTCCACCGGCAAATGAATAAAGAAGCAATTCTGGCGGGCGCCTTATGGCTCTCGCCCCGGAATTTAGAGGAGGAAGGTCATGAAAATACTGTTGGCGGTGATGGGATTCCTGGCGCTGATGGCCCTGATTATTGGGGGATCCTACGTCAGCAGCCGAAACGAAATGGTTCGCAAAAATGAAGCCATCAAACAAGCATGGGCGCAAGTCGATGTGGTGCTGCAACGGCGCGCCGACCTGATTCCGAACCTCGTGGAAACGGTGAAAGGTTATGCGAAGCAGGAGCAAACCGTGTTCGGAGACATCGCCAATGCCCGCGCCGGTCTGCTCAATGCACGGACTCCAGCCGATAAGATTGCCGCCAATGGGCAATTGGATGGCGCCCTCGGTAGGCTGCTGGCCATCGTCGAGAACTACCCCAATCTCAAATCCAATCAGAACTTTCTGGCCTTGCAGGACGAATTGGCAGGAACCGAAAACCGCATCGCCGTCGAACGTCGCCGTTATAACGAGGCCATCCAAGATTACAACACCTATATTGGCCTATTCCCTAACAACATCTTCGCCAGATGGGCTGGATTCCAACGGAACAATGACTACTTTGCTGCTTCCGAGCCCGCGCGCCAAGCTCCCAAAGTGAATTTCAGCGCGCCGAATAAGTGATCCCAATATTTTTAGCGAGGTTCGCGAATTCGCGAAAGGATCGCGATCTTATGCTTTGGATGTCGAAGTGTTTTCAATAGTTTAGATTTGGCCTTCATATTGCCCCAACCCGTAGATGACGATCAAGGAGAAGACCGATAGGTGTGACAAAAACTCCGATCCAATCAATTCGCCAAAGTGCTGAAAGGGGAAGAACATGGCAGAGCTGATCGTAGTTGGTTTTAAGAAAGACATGTACCGCGCATCGGAGGTGCTCAATCAGTTGCTGGAACTAAACGATGATTGGGTGGTTGATCTGCGTGACGCCGTTGCCGTCTATCGTGACCAGAAGGGCAAGCTGCGAGTCGATCAAAGCTACCAGATGACCACGGGCGAAGGCGCCGCATGGGGCGGGCTTTGGGGCTTGCTGATAGGAGCTACGCTGGCGATTCCGTTCACCGCCGGGGCAAGTTCGGCGGTGGCGGCAAGCGCCATGGCGGCGGGGGCCCTCGGCGGGACCGGACTCGGCATCGGGGCGGGCGCCATCGACGCCTACTCATGGAAAAATGAGTTTGGCATTCCCGACGACTTTGTTAATCGGGTCGGGGCGATGATCCAACCCGGTGATTCGGCAATCTACGCAATGTTGCGGGTGGGCGATCCCGAGCTCGTGGTCGAAAAGTTCCGAGGCTATGGAGGCACAATCCTCCGCACGACATTGAGCAAGGATCAGCAGGAAAAAGTGGAGAAAGTCCTGGCTGGCGGCACCAAGTGAGGAGCTTTCTTTACAAGTACCAATGAAAAGGGCCCAAGTCCAAAAACGAAAAGAGAGGAATAGCACCATGAACAAAATGCCTGCCGGGACAAAGGAAGCCGCGCGGTTGGAGAAACTTAGATCGCAGATTAAAAAGATCGAAGCTTTGGCCAAAGGAAAGTTGGATATCGATGCGATCAAAGATCTGAAGTTTAAGAGGCCGGAGCTCAACAACAAGCTCCAAGAGGTGAAGAGCTCCGCCGACACCAAGGGCGCGCGAATCAAGACCGAGATCGAGGCCGACTCGGCCAAATTCAAGCTCGCGCTGGGACAAGTTGCTGCGGACCTGAAGAGCCACACAGCCTCGAAACAAGTGAATCTCTGGGTCGACTGAGAATGAGAAAGGCAAGTTTTAGGCTTATCTGCTTCACGTCAGCGTCGGGTCTTTGGATCAACGGCCGCCCGCGGAGTGACCAGGCCCATCGCCTAGGATACGGCAATCCTCTTGCGGTGGAATGGATTATCGCGGGCGGTCGCATTTCAGCCCTGTCGGCCGGAGCAGCGCGTAGCGTTGGCGGCGTGCTATTCGGGCCCAGAACTCCCGGACTTTGAGTCCTGGGGCTCCAGTAAATATTGCGAAAGAGATGGCCATGACGGGAATCTTCGAGCTCGCGTACAAGCTGCTCGTTAACGATAGGGCGAAGTTTTCCGCATTGCTGGTTGGCATCACGTTTGCCGTCTATCTCATGATGTTTGTAACCTCGATGTTCAGCGGGGTCATGGTGCATGCGTCCGCCAATATCATTAACATTGGGGCACCCCTGTGGGTCATGGATCCGTACGTTGAGACCGTGTCCAACTCGGTCGGCATGCCCGCTTACGTCCTGGACGCGGTTCGAAGCATGCAAGGAGTGAAATATGCTGTTCCTCTTTATTCGGGAGGGGCGCTGGTCAAGCTTCGCGACGGAAACTATCAAACCGTCACCGTCATCGGGTTGGACGACACCAGCCTGTATGGCCGACCCGAACTCCTCGAGGGAAAGATTCAGGATATTTATGCGGAGAATGGATTCATCGTGGTGAAGGATTCGGAGTTTTCCAAGCTCGAAAATCCCCACGTCGGCTCGGAGTTTGAGCTGAATGATAATCGTGGGGTCATCGTGGGGATCGCCAAGGTCGTGACTTCCGGCTTGTACGGCATCCCGACCCTGTACACGACGTACGAGCGAGCTATCCAATACATTCCCAACCCCCGGTTCACGATCTCCTACGTACTGGTTGAACCGAAGAGCACAAGCGATATCCCCCGGATCAAACAGCAAGTCGAGAGACTCGGCTACCGCGCACGAACCAAGGAAGAGTTTATGAAAAATACAGAGGATTTCTTCTTATACAAGACCGGCGGTGGCACCAACCTGCTCATTATGATGCTGATCAGCTTCACGGTCGGCCTGTCGCTCTCGGGCCAAACGTTTTACACGTTCATCCTCGAGAACCTGGAACGGTTCGGAGCGCTGAAGGCCATTGGGGCAAAGAACCGCGACCTTGTCTCAATGATTTTGTTCCAGGCCACGTTCACGTCATTCACCGGCTTTGGCCTGGGGATCGCGCTGTGTGTGTCCTTGATCATCCTCGCTAAGGCAAGGCTTCCCAATTACGCTGCCATGATTACCTTCGGCAATCTAGCGATTTCTTTTGGAATGGTTGTGGTGATTGCAGCATTCTCCAGCTATTTCGGGATCCGACGGGTTCTCAAAATTGAGCCATTCGAAATTTTCCGAGGATAAGATGCCGAAAACAGCCATTCAAGCGAGCGGACTGGTCAAATGGTTTGGCGAAGGTGAGGCCAAGACGATGGCGCTCAATAACGTCAGCCTGGAAGCTCAATTCGGGGAGATGGTTTATGTCGTGGGGCCCTCCGGCAGCGGGAAAACGACTTTGCTCAGCGTTCTCACCGGCATCCTCAGACCGAATGCTGGGAAGGTCTTGCTGGAGGGAACCGACATTTGGGGACTGAATCCCGACCAGCTTGCTGACTTCCGACTGGGGAAAATCGGCTTCGTGTTCCAAGACTACCACCTCTTCCCCCGCCTGACCACCGCGGAGAACGCGGCGATTCCGCTGATCCTCAGGAAAAAGCCATGGAATGAAGCGGTCAACGAAGCGGAGAAGTACCTCGATGTCGTGGGACTGAAGAGCCGCGCCGAATTGCCTCCCGTGAAGTTGAGCGGAGGAGAGCAGCAGCGCGTGGCCATTGCCCGGGCCATGAGCAGCCAGCCGGATATTCTGATCATGGATGAACCGACTGCCTCGCTGGACGGAGATACCGGCGTGGCGATTTTGACTTTCGTACACAACAACGTCCTCAACAATGATCGCTGCATTATCGTTGTGACCCACGATGACCGAATCTATAAATTCGCGACGCGCATCTTGAACATGGAAGATGGCCGCCTCAAGGGGTCAGAAAAGAGTACGGCATGAAAAACAAAATGGTCTTCATCATCTCCTTCATTGGAGCTGTGAGTGGGATTGGGGCCGCAATCCTCTCCGGCATTACGGAACCGACGCTGCCCCCGGCTTACAATCCCGCGGCAAGTCCTTATCCGAGCGCGATCTATGCCGAAGGAATTGTGGAGAGCGCGCAGACCAGCGGCGAGAACAGCAACATCTATCCGGAAGTGGCGGGTACAGTCAAAGAAATCCTCGTATCCGAGGGTCAGCAAGTTAAGGCGGGCCAACCCCTGCTTCTGATTGACGATTCCATCCAAAGGGCGACGGCGGAGCAGCAAGGCTCATCGTCAGAGGCTGCCGCGGCACTCTTGAGGGAGCTGAAAGCACAGCCAAGAAAAGAAAACCTCGATGTCGCCGACGCCCAAGTGGTTGCTGCCGAAGCTGCCTTGAAAACCGCCCAGGACACGTTGCAGAAAGACCAAGCGGCTTATGAGATCGATCCGCGATCGGTGAGCAAAGATGCGTTAGACAGCGCAATCAATGCCGCCGCGGTAGCAAAAGCGAATCTTATAGTTGCCAAAAAGCAGGACGATTTAACCAAGGCGGGAGCCTGGATCTACGACATTCAAAATCAGGAACGGCAGCAACACGCGTTGGCAAAGGCTTATGCGGCCTCCAGTGCGCTGCTCGCCAAATATACCCTGCGAGCATCGCGGGATGGCGTTGTGCTCGCCATCAACACCATCGTCGGGAACTATGTATCACCGCAGGGAGCTTATGATTCGTACACGCAGGGGGCGGATCCCGTTATTACCTTGGGGAGTTTACCGTCCTCTCTCAACGTTCGCTGCTACGTCGACGAAATTCTGGTCCCACGATTGCGTTTGGGCTCCAAAATGATCGCCCAAATGTCCGTCCGCGGGTCGGATGTCAAGATTCCTTTGGAATTTGTACGGGTGCAGCCGTATGTTTCCCCGAAAATCGAGCTCTCGGATCAACGCCAAGAGCGCGTGGATGTTCGCGTTCTTCCCGTGATTTTTAAAATCGAGAAGACAACGACTGCGAATCTCTATCCCGGTGAGCTGGTCGATGTGTACATCAGCGAATGAAATGCGGCAGGGCTGCGGCCGAGTACCCGCCGTGAGCGTCAACATCGGACGGCCATGGGAGAGGGCCGCACTTCCCCGGCAAGAGATGATCGAGAGGAACGCTACATGGACCGTTACGTGAGGATGGGTCAAATCGTTTTGGGGGTCGCGATCGCCACGATGCTCCTGCTGATCATGGGTTGCAGAGTTGGCCCTAAGTATGTGCGTCCACCTGTCCAGAGCCCGCCAGCCTACAAAGAGACTCCGCCGGCCGGGACGCAGGGATCGGAGATTTGGCGGATGACTCAGCCGCGAGATGCCACAAACCGCGGGAACTGGTGGAAGGTATACAACGATCCGAAACTGAATGAACTGGAAGAGAAGGCGAGTTCTTCCAGTCAGGAAATCGCGGCTGCGGCGGACAGCTTTCTGGCAGCACGGGCTCTGGTTCGCGAAGCTCGCTCGCAATATTTCCCCACAGTTACGACCAACCCTAGCATCCTCAATTCCCGCCCGTCGCAAGGACAGTTCGGCGGCGTTCGGGCGGGAAGCATCTCGGGGGTCGGATTGACCGTCCAATCATACACCGACTACTCCCTGCCATTTGATGCCTCATGGGAGCCCGATTTCTGGGGGCACATTCGAAGCACTGTGAGGGCCAATACTTACGCTGCGCAAGCCAGCGCCGCCGATCTTGAGAACGTTCGCCTGACCGTACAGGCGGAGCTCGCCGCCGATTACTATGAGCTGCGTGCCCAGGATTCCCTGAAAGAGTTGTTTGATTCCACGGTCATCGCTTATCAGGATGCTCTCAATCTCACGCGCGCCCAATACAGGGCCGGCCTCGGCTCTGATGAAGCGGTGGCCCAAGCTGAAGCGCAGCTAAAATCTGCACAAGCGCAGGACACGAATCTGGGAATCCTGCGTGCCCAGTATGAGCACGCTATCGCGGTGCTGATTGGCCAACCCGCCTCGTCATTCTCCCTGGAACCGAGTGCTTTGGCGGGAAACCCTCCCGCAATCCCTGTTGGGATTCCGTCTGAGCTTCTCGAGAGGCGCCCCGACATTGCGGCGGCGGAGCGTTCCATGGCTCAGGCGAACGCGGAAATTGGGGTGGCCAAGGCGGCCTATTTCCCGACAATCCTGCTCAGTGCCTCCGGGGGATTTGGAAATTCCTCGGCCGCGAGCTGGCTTACCTGGCCAAGCCGCTTTTGGTCGGTGGGCCCCAGCCTTGCCGAAACCATTTTTGATGCCGGACTGCGCAAGGCGACCGTCCAGCAGTACCGCGCGACGTACGATCAAACGGTCGCCAACTATCGGCAAACCGTGCTAACGGCGTTTCAACAGGTCGAGGACAATCTCGCCGCGCTCCGAATCTTATCGCAGGATATCGACCAACAGGACGCCGCTGGGCAAGCGGCCACCAGAAATCTTCGAGAAGCGAATGTCCGATACAAGGCCGGCCTCGATCCCTACCTGAATGTGATTACGGCCCAAACCGCTTTGCTGACTGATCAGGAAGCGGCTGTGAATTTTCGAATGCAACAAATGGTAGCGAACGTTCAGTTGATCAAGGCACTGGGGGGCAGATGGAATTCTTCGCAGATTCCGTCTGAGAAAGAAGTGGGAACCAAGCCCCTGGCCGGGCCGAGTGCCCAACGCTGAACCATTTTTTTGAATTCTCGGTGAAGACTTACCGCCAGGCGCGATCAAGGTCTCGCCCTGATCGCAGAAACGAGGAATGTCATGCGTATTGGAAAACTGCTGTTCTTGACTTTCATCGCCCTACCGCTGCTGATTGCTCAGACGCCACCCGCCAACGACGAATACTGGCCCAAGGAGATCGATACCGAGACCATTCACCTGGTTCTATACCAGCCGCAAGTGGAGAGTTGGAAGGGTAACCGAATTGAGGCCCGCTCCGCCGTGATCGTCACGTTCAAGGGAGATTCGACCCAGATCTTCGGCACCGTCTCGATTAGCGCCAGGACAGAAGTCGATAAAGAGGCTCGGCTGGTTTCCCTTGAGGACATCAGCGTTAAGGAAGCGAACTTTCCGTCGGCGCCCTCACTTCAGGACAAGTTGCGGAAAGCCGTTCGAGAGAGTATTCCAAGCTGGCCACGAACTATATCGCTCGATCGGCTCCTGGCGGATCTTTCGATCACCCAATCGGAGACCCAGGCCGAAACGATTCGCTTGAAGAACGATCCGCCCAGGATCATTTATAGCAATCAACCGGCCGTGTTGATCCTGATCGAAGGCGATCCCGTGTACCGCGCCGTCGAGGGCACCCCGTACACCCGCGTCGTTAACACCCCAGCATTGTTGTTGTTCAATTCCGCCGCTGGAACCTTTTACCTCGACGGCGGGACCTGGTGGATGACCGCGTCGTCATTGCTGGGGCCGTGGACTGCAGCGGCGAACCCGCCCCAAGATCTGGCGGACATCAAGCAGCAATTGACTCAAGACGAAGAAAAGGAACCTTCCGAGGCTGCCACCGCGCCCCCGGGAAATCCGCCGGTAGTCTATGTGAGCATGGTTCCAGCCGAGTTGCTGGTCACGCAAGGCGACCCGACATACGCTCCCATCGCGCAGACCAGTCTCCTGTATGCCACGAACTCCGATAATGACATTTTCATGGATACTAAGTCGCAGCAGTATTACACGCTCCTCGCCGGCAGGTGGTTCCGAGCCAATTCACTGCAGGGAACCTGGGAATGGGTGCCGGGCGATAAACTGCCGGGCGATTTCAGTCGAATTCCCCCGGATAGCCCCAAGGGCCACGTACTGGCCTCGATTCCGGGCACCGAGCAGGCTCGGGAAGCCGTCATCGCCAATCAGATTCCCCAAACCGCCACGGTCCGGCGCAGTGAAGCCAAGCTGGACGTCAAATACGGCGGGCCACCCCAGTTCCAGCCGATCGAAGGAACGGCAATGGAATATGCCATCAATACCTCTGCAGAGGTGATCCACACCGCGGGACGCTATTATGCTGTCCAACACGGCGTCTGGTTCGTGGCCGATTCAGCGCTGGGGCCTTGGGTTGTTGCCGACATGATCCCGGCTGAAATCTATATGATTCCGCCGAGCTGTCCGCTTTATCATGACCGGTACGTGTACGTTTATGGAGCAACTCCGGATTACGTGTATGTGGGCTATACACCAGGCTACATGGGAGCATTCGTATCCGATGGTGTGGTCGTCTTCGGCACCGGCTGGTGGTATCCCGGATGGTGCGGTTTCTTCCCGCCATTCTATTGCTTCGGCTGGCCGTGGACCTGGGGATTCGGATTCCGCTTCAGCTACTGGGGTGGCGGCTGGTTCTGGCGGCCGGCGGGCCATTACTGGTGGTATCACAGCAGCCCAGTCAGCCACCGTATCTTCTCCGAACATTGGAATATGCACTGGGGTAGTCCCAACCGGGCATGGATTCACAGCAACGTGAATGCTTACAGCCATTGGGGCGGGAACGGGGTCGTCACGCGCAGTTTCCAGCAGCCCGGAAGGGTCTCACCGCAGGGCCGCGGCGCTCGTCCGGATTTATACGTCGGCAGGGATGGGCAGGTTTACCAGCACCGCTCCGATGGCTGGTATCAGCAGAACAAGTCCGGGCAGTGGCAAAAAACTCCTTCGAATTCAGGACTCGAGCAGCAACGCGATTCGCGCTCACTAGGCCAATCCCGACAGGGGGAATTCCAAAACCGGGGCCAGTCGCCCGGCATACCCCGAACGATGGCACCATCGCGGGGAGGCGGTCGGGGCCGCCGTTAAATTCTTGACGGTCGCGCGTTAAGGCTTCCAGGAGTTTCGTCCATGGAGGCGAGTTGAGCGGGCAGGAGGTAGCATTGAGACGGAAGAAAATCGGTCTGATTATGTTCATAATCTTCGCCGCAGGGTGGGCGGCGACGGTGGCGGCACGCCCGTCCTGGCTTTTGTCTCAGGGACCTGACGCACTTTCGCCGGACATTGCCGCGCTATACAACGCAGGGCAGTACCGCAAGGCGGCGGAGGCACTCGAAGCCGCCGTCGAACGAAATCCGCGGGTCGCCTCCCAACATTATTGGCTCGGCCGCTGCTTATTTGAGATCCGTGATTTCAATCATTCGATTTCGAGCTTGGAGGATGCCACCACGCTCGATTCCGCACGCTCCGAATACCACGATTGGCTCGGTCGGGCGTTCGGCCGCAAAGCCGATGAGAGCAGCCACTCCAACATGGTTTCCGCTCTCTCCCTGGCGCGCCGAACCCATCACGAATTCGAGACCGCGGTCAAATTGGATGCCACGAATATCCATGCCCAGCGGGACCTCATTGCCTTTATGGCGAATGCTCCTGGCAGCCTCGGAGGCGGGGAGGGGAATGCCCTTGCGCAGATTCGCGCCTTATCGGCCGTGGACCCGGTGGAAGGGGCGTTGGCCCTGGCGGATCTTTATGCCGTGGAAAAGAAGTTCGAGCAAGCTAACGAGCAGTATCAAAAAATCCTAAAATCGGCGCCCAACCGTGTCGAGGCCTATCTCGAAGCTGCGGATTACTATCGCGATCAGGGCGATTCCGAGCATATGGAGCAAGCCATCGTAGGCGCTGCGAGAATCGCTCCTTCCGATCATCGGCTCACTTATTACCGCGGTGTCGCGCTGGTCTTGGAAAAGAAGGACCCGGCGGTCGCAGAAAATGATCTTCACGCCTACCTCAACAGCGTGCCCGACAATTCCGAAGTCCCTGCACATTCCTCTGCCTATGAGTGGCTTGGAAAGCTCTATGAAAGCGAAAAGAGGCCTGATTTGGCGGCGGAGCAGTACGAAACTGCCCTCGCCCTCGATCCACAGAACAAGGCCTTGCGGGAGGCGTTGAAGAGGCTGCAAAATAAATAGCCGTCTTTGCACCTAACGGAGAGAATACGATGGGCAGTGCGCTTTCTAGAGAGCCTGTTAGGCTCGCGCCATTCCCGGTTGAAGCGGGATCTCCTCATCCGTTGGGGGCTGCACCTTCACCTCTCGGCGTAAATTTCTCACTTTTTTCCTCGAATGCGACGGGCGTCGAGCTGCTACTATTCTCAGCCCACGACTCATTGGAGCCCTTCCAAACGATTCGGCTCGATCCTTACGTGAACAAGACCTTCCATCTCTGGCACGCTTTTGTGCGCGGTCTGAAACCGGGCGTGCACTACGCGTACCGTGTGGATGGCCCGATTGACTCCGCCGGGCAGCGATTCAACCGAAACAAGGTCCTGATCGACCCTTACGCCCACGGCAATTCTAATACTCTTTGGGATCGCGGCAGTGCCTGCACGCCGGCAGATAACGTGAGGACTTCCATGCGCTCGGTTGTCATCGATGAGTCCGGCTATGATTGGGAAGGGGACAAGCCCCTCAACCATCCGATGGGGGAATCCATCATTTATGAGGCGCATGTGCGCGGCTTCACGCAATCCCCAACGTCGGGTGTTCGGCATCCTGGAACTTTCGCCGGCCTCATCGAAAAGATTCCTTACCTTAAAGATCTCGGCATTACCGCAGTCGAATTGCTGCCCATTTTTGATTTCGACGAGACTGCGGTGCTCAGAATCGTCGACGGGAAGCCCGTCCACAATTATTGGAGATACAGCACCATTGGTTATTTCGCGCCCCAATCGTCCTATTGCCTCCAGCCCGAAAGCGGCAGCCACTTGCGCGAGTTCCGCGATCTGGTCAAGGCTCTACACAAGGCGGATATTGAAGTCATTCTCGATGTAGTCTTCAACCACACCGATGAAGGCAACCACCAGGGGCCGACATATTCTTTTCGAGGCATCGATAACCGCACCTACTATTTGCTGGTGCCTTGGGCGCTGCAATACTACATGGATTATTCCGGGTGCGGGAACACCCTCAATTGCAACCACCCCATTGCCGTGAAAATGATCGTTGAGTGCCTGCTCTTCTGGGTTCAGGAAGCCCACGTGGACGGTTTCCGCTTCGACGAAGGGTCCATCCTTTCGCGCGGTGAAGACGGAGCGCCCGCCGCCCGCCCCCCGTTAGTTTGGCATATCGAGCTGAACGAATCCCTGGCCGATACGAAGGTGATTGCAGAAGCATGGGACGCCGCCGGCCTGTACCAGATTGGGCATTTCCCCGGCGACCGATGGGCGGAATGGAACGGCCGCTATCGTGACGACGTCCGGCGCTTCGTGAGGGGCGATCCCGCGGTGGTGGGCGCAATCGCCTCGCGCTTGGGAGGTAGCGCTGATATTTATCAGGACCGGGGCGGGACACCGATGAATAGTGTGAATTTCGTGACCTGTCACGACGGTTTTACCCTCAACGACTTGGTCTCCTTCAACGAGAAGCACAACGAGGCGAACGGCGAAAACAACCGTGATGGCATCAACGAAAACCTGAGCTGGAACTGTGGCGTGGAGGGTGATTCCAACGATCCCAACATCGACTCGCTCCGCAACCGCCAGATTCGCAACTTTATGGCAATCCTGCTGCTCTCGCGTGGCGTGCCAATGTTTGTGGCCGGCGACGAGATCCGTCGTTCACAGAAAGGTAACAACAACCCCTATTGCCAGGACAACGAGATCAGTTGGTTCGACTGGACTTTGGTGAACAAGCACTCCGACTTGCTCCGCTTCTGTAGGAGCATGATTCGCTTCCGGAGAATGCACGCTGCAGTCCGGCGCGACCAGTTCTTCAATGGCGCGGTGAACGAGCGCGGCTTAAAGGACGTAGCGTGGCATGGCACCAAGCTCGACAGTCCTGGTTGGGACGATACAGGCGCGCGCGCTCTCGCCATGACGCTGGCAGGTTTCGGCGGAGACTGCGACCTGCACGTCATGTTCAACATGTTCTGGGAAAATCTGGATTTTGAACTACCCGTCGTGCCCGGAAGGCATTGGTGCCTAGCCGTGGACACCGCACAACCTTCTCCTCACGACATCGCCGACCCCGGCTCTGAGCCAGACGTACTCGGGAACACGCGCCGAGTCGAAGCCCGAAGTGTCGTAGTGTTAATGAACCGGCCATGAGAGAACCTCATCGCTCCACCCTCGTCTAGCTCCTCAACCACATTTCCGCTGGTGGTCAGGGCAATTTCACGAACTTCGCGAATTCGTGAAGGAATCATGACCTCCTGCCCCCCTATATTCCTGTGTTTTCAAGAGCTTACATGTGGCCTTTGCATTGCACTATGACAGGATGTGGTTGCAAAACAATCGCGCAAGAAAGCAAATGAGAAATCCAGGGAGGATCATATGAGCGTCGTTTCGAACATGGCTAGACGGGCAATCCGCGACAAGTTTGAATCTGAGATCAGGACCGCTGTGGCGAAGTTGGAGACACTGAGAGCAGAGGCTGAGACCGTGAAAGCGGATATCGAAATGAAGGCGATCACAGACCTGTTGACCAAGCAGCGCGAGATCCTCCACAAGTTGCGTGAACCGAGCAAATAGAGCGGCGACTCTGCTGTCGAAGGCTAGTCTCCGGCCTTGGGGCTGCTTGATATCCAGTGGAATCGGCACCCTTGAATTGGAAGTCATCATGAACATGAACATCTCTGTAATTGCATCTCGGATCGCCATGTTGGAAGGGGAACTCGAGCGTCAAATTGAGCTGGACATTGAGGAGAAGCGTCGCAAATTCCACTACAGCATCGAGAAGGGCAAGATCACCTTCGAGTCTGAGGCATCTGCGCTCCACAAGAAGCTGCATCAGGGCGTAGTGGCCTTTCTTTGGGAAGCGCCCGTGGCGAGCTTGCTGGTAGCGCCAGTGATCTATTCACTAATTGTCCCACTTATCCTCCTGGACCTCTGGGTCCAGTTGTACCAGGCGGTGTGCTTCCCTGTATACGGCATTGCCAAGGTGGACCGCTCGCGCTACGTGTTGCTTGACCGGGGCCATCTCCAGTACCTCAACTGGATCGAGCGGCTCAACTGCAACTATTGCGGCTACGCCAACGGATTGGTCGCTTACGCGCGGGAGATCGCCGCACGCACCGAACAGTACTTTTGCCCGATCAAACACGCCTTCCGCTGTTCAGGAGTTCACTCACACTACGATGAGTTTCTCGACTTCGGAGACGCTCGTGCGTACAAAGAGGAATTGGCGAAGCTCCGAGCGGAGTTGCGGCCGGAAGCGGTAGACAGCACGAAGGCATGAGCGTTCGGGAGCGGAACAGGTTGGCTGGCAAGGTACTCAGAATTCACGGAAAGGAGAGATGAAAATGTTAGGTCAGATGGATGTGATAGCAATTCAGGTTACCCAGGAGATGATTCACAACTGGGGATGGTTTCTCGCGTTTGGCATCGTGCTGATGCTGCTCGGCATCGCCGCAGTGGTCCGGTCCGTGAGCGCCACGGTAGTGTCGATGCTATTTTTTGGATGGCTGATGGTGATTGCAAGCATCGTCGATCTTGTTAGTGCGTTCATGGCGGGAAAATGGGAAGGGTTCTTCGTGCATCTGCTGCTTGCGATTCTCTTCGGAATAACCGGCGTGATATTCCTTAAGAATCCGGGGATAAGCGCCGAAGTTGCGACCTTGTTGATGTCCATGTTCTTTCTGATCGCCGGACTGTATGAGTTGGTGATCGCATTCCATACTCACATGCCGGGCTATGGTTGGCAAGCCGCGAACGGAGCCATCACCTTCCTTCTGGGCGGTCTGCTCCTGGCGCAATGGCCGGTCTCAGGGCTTTATGCGGTCGGGCTCTTCGTGGGCATTGACCTAATTGTTTACGGTTGGGTCTGGGTCGCGATGGCGCTTGACCTGCGCAAAATGTAGGGGCAAGGAATAAGTGCGGCCAGGGAAAGTAACCATTAAATGGCCCCGGTGCGGTCTGGTTAACGAAAGTCAAAAGAAATCCGGCCGGGAGAGCTAACGGAAGGATGAGTCTGGGAGATAGATATATGGGAGTAGCATGTGTGGATGTGTCGCAAGCAGGTTCGGCTGCCATTCTGCCCGGGATGGGGGCAGGTCAGCTCCCCGTAAAAATACCAAGGGAAATGCCAGGAGGGATTGACCCACGTCTCTCAAGGCAATTTGACTTTGATCGAACTGCCGCTCCCTGCGGTGTGCGCAATGAGTGGGCGATCGTACAGCAAGCCGTCGCTGGGAATGTTGATGCCCAAGAGCGTCTCTTCGCCCCTCACGCACGTAGGCTTTATCGGACTGTACTCGCGCTGCTCAACAACAAGGAAGACGCCGAGGATGCATTACAAGAGGGCTTGTGCAAGGCTTTCAGCAGCCTGCGCTCCTTCCAGGGGCGGTCGTCTTTTTCCACATGGCTTACGCGCATCGTCATAAACTCGGCGTTGATGGCCCGCCGCAGAAAAAGCGCCCATCCCGAAACTTCCTTGGACGAGATGTTGGATTATCAGCCCAAACAGATGCCGCGCGGATTCGTGGATCCGCGTCCCGATCCCGAAGAACTCTATGCACAGACGGAGCTCGACGCCCGGATCGAAGAACACATCAGCCAGCTCCCGCCGGCACTGCAAATGGCCTTTCGACTTCACGCTATATATGGCTTTTCCGCGCCGCATTCAGGCAAACTGCTTGGCATCTCAGCCAGCGCTATCAAATCGCGGATCTTTCGGGCGCGATTGAAGCTGGTATGTGGGCTGCACCGATCGCTCGAGGTTAGCAAGAGAGCGCTCGTGCTCAGAGGACGTGGCGATCGTATGCGCCGGGGTTGAAGGGCGCGCTTCGAGGAGGCGACGATGGTCGCAGCACCCCATAAACATAGGTCCCACGGATATGCTCTGCGTATTTATCATGCTGATGAGACTACAGCCGGCGCTGAAGGAGCGCCTGCTTGAGGCTTCAAAGCGGCGACTGATTGCCAACGCCGAATGGAAGTGAGAATGAAATGACAGAGGCTTCTGCTCGCGCCTCGGGAGATGGACCATGAACGAACCGGAATCGTCACCAAGAAAACAGAACCGCAACGATGACAAGAAGCGCCAGGAACAAACCCGGCGTCAGTTTTATTTCGCCCTCGGTTACTTGATCACGAGCGTAATTGTCTTGTGGCTTTTTCAGATGTATGTCTTAGCTCCTGCCCGGAGCACAGAAATTCCTTACAGTGAGTTCAAGAAAAAAATGGCAAACGCTCAAATCGTAAGCGTAACCATCGGCGAAAGGGGCATCACGGGTGAGATGAAGAATCCCAAACCAGGCGAAACTCCCCCGGTCGTTCCATTCAATGCCATACCTGCGCCTACCGGCGACCCCAAGCTGATTGAAGAGTTACAAAACGCCAATGTAACCTATCAGTTCGAGCACCCGCCGAGCCCCTTGGGGGGCATTTTGCTGAATCTTCTGCCGCTCCTGCTTCTCGGTGCTTTTTGGTACATGGCCTACCAACAAGCGGGCGGGGCCGGCGGAGCGATGGGTATCTTTGGGGTCGGCAAGAGCAAAGCGGTCGAAGTCAAGCCCGAAGATGTTACGGTCACCTACAAAGATGTGGGCGGGGCAGATGAAGCCATCGCTGAGCTCCAGGAGACCATTCAATTTCTGAAAGCGCCAGAGCAATTCGCTCGACTCGGCGGACATATCCCCAAGGGCGTGTTGCTTGTCGGGCCCCCGGGCACCGGCAAGACGCTACTGGCCAAAGCCACGGCCGGCGAGGCCCAGGTCCCGTTCTTCGAGACCAGTGGCTCGGAGTTTGTCGAAATGTTTGTGGGCGTGGGCGCCGCACGCGTGCGCGACCTGTTCGAGGAGGCGCGCAAGGTGGCTCCAGCGATCATTTTCATTGACGAGATTGATGCCATTGGTGAGAGCCGGGGAGGCGCGATGCGCATGGGTACCAATGACGAGCGGGAGCAGACTCTCAACCAGTTGCTGGCGGAGATTGACGGCTTCAAAACTGACACCAGCGCCCCAGTGATTATCATGGCAGCCACCAATCGTCCGGAGGTACTCGACCCGGCACTTCTGCGCGCGGGCCGCTTTGATCGCCAGATCGCCATCGGTAATCCCGATCTCATTGGCCGGGTACAAATCCTGAAAATTCATAGCAAGGGCGTAAAGGTGGCGGCAGACTTTGACATGGAGCAGGCCGCCCGGATGACGGCGGGCTTCAGCGGCGCTGATCTGGAGAATGCCATGAATGAGGCGGCATTAGGCGCGTCCCGGCGCAATGCCCCGGCTGTCACATTGAATGATTTCGAGACTGCGATCGAACGGGTAGTTGCGGGTTCCGAGCAAAAAAGCCGGGTAATGAACCAGCAGGAACGGACTACGGTTGCCTACCACGAGGCGGGCCACGCGCTGGTGGCGGAACTGACCCCGCATGGTGAACCGGTCAGCAAGATCAGCATCATACCTCACAGCCGGGGTGCCTTGGGCTACACCATACAAACGCCAACCGAAGACCGCTATCTGCTTTCGGTCGATGAACTAAACGACAGGATCGCCGTTATGTTGGGCGGACGGGCGGGCGAAATCGTGGAGTTCGGAACCATCAGCACCGGGGCCAGTGACGACATACAGCGGGCGACTGAGCTGGCCCGCCGTATGGTCACAGAATTTGGCATGAGTGAAAAGCTCGGCTCAGTGCGTTACGCTGGCCAACAGCTCCAATACCTGGGGGGATCCGTCGAGGACAATAGCCAGCTCAGTCCAGAGACTCGTCAAGTGATCGACTCGGAAGTCGAGCGTATCGTGACCGAACAGTATGTGCGCGCTCAGGCACTGCTGAAGGAGCACCGGCCGGCCCATAAAACATTGGCCCAGCTTCTGCTGAAACAAGAGACGGTGAGCGGGAATGACGTGAAAGAGGCGCTGGAGAATAGTCGAAGCCCCATATCCCCCGCGGCTGGCGCTCACTCAAATTAAGGGCTTCATTATTCTCACCCGCCAGACCAGCCGAGTGAAGCCTTGGAGGAGCTCAAGATGATTGCTGCCCCCATGAACATAAGTCCTATGGATGTGTTCTGGGTATTTATCATGCTGGCGTCACTCCAGCCGGCGCTGAAGCAGCGATGGATTGAGGCATCAAGACGGCGATTGATCGCCCGCATCGAACGGAAGCGCGGATCACGGGTGATCCTGCTCGCGCACCGGCAAGAGACGATGAGTTTTCTCGGCTTCCCGCTCGTGCGCTACATTGACGTCAATGACTCCGAGGAGCTCATTCGGGCCATTCGCCTGACCGATCCGAGTATTCCGATTGACCTTGTGCTGCACACGCCGGGGGGGTTAGTATTGGCCGCGACACAGATTGCCCGCGCGATAAACCGGCGAAAAGGAAAGGTCACGGCCCTCGTGCCGCATTACGCCATGTCCGGTGGCACGCTGATTGCGCTTGCCGCGGATGAAATTGTCATGTGCGAACATGCGGTGCTGGGGCCGGTCGATCCCCAACTGGGGCAATATCCGGCGGCGTCGCTATTGAAGGCCGTGGAGCAAAAATCCAAGGACAGGATCGATGACGAAACTTTGGTTCTCGCCGACCAAGCAACGAAGGCCATCACGCAAGTCCGAGAGACGGTTCGGGAACTGCTTCGCGGCAAATACCCCGATTCGACCGTGGACAACCTGGCAACCGTGCTCTCGGAAGGAAAGTGGACTCATGATTTCTCCATTACCTTCGATTTCGCCAAAGAGTTGGGACTGCATGTCAGCTCTGAGATGCCGCCGGAGGTTCTGGAACTGATGACCCTATATCCCCAACCAGTGCAACATTTCCCCACCGTCGAATATCTCCCGGGAAAGCGCCTTGCCGGGCGAAAGAGTGAGGAGAGATTCGATGCGAACGTATGAACGGCAAACAAGCTCATGGGCGCGTGCCGCGTATGCAGACGCCTGTCCAATGAAACGGAGGAAAATAACGTGGGTGGAATGATCCCATTATCGGACGCATCTCGCCAGCCAGCGAATTTCCCCGTCGCCACCACGGCCATCATCGCCGCGAACGCGGTGGTCTTTATCATAGAACTGGTGGGTGGTGAGCCATTTATAATGAAGTGGGCGCTGATCCCAGCCAATGTTACCGAAGGCCATCGGTGGATCACCATTTTCACGGCGATGTTTATGCACGCCGGTTGGATGCATATTATCGGCAACATGGTGTTCCTCTGGGCATTTGGTCCTGAAATCGAAGACTCCATGGGGCCGCTAAAGTACGTGGTGTTTTACCTGCTGAGCGGTCTGGCGGCTTCGCTGGCACAGCTTGCCCTCATGCCCCATTCCACCGTTCCCAATCTGGGCGCCAGTGGCGCGATTGCCGGCGTGATGGGCGCTTTTCTAGTCACTTACCCCCAGGATAAGATACGTACGGTGCTTCTGTTGGGCTGGTTCGTCGACATTACAGCTATACCCGCGGCGCTCTTGATCGGGCTCTGGTTTGTGATCCAGCTCTTCAGTCAGGTCGGTTCCATAGCTACTATGCAATCTGGCGGCGGAGTTGCTTATGCGGCGCATGTTGGCGGCTTCATCTTTGGGGCGGCTACTGCACGATTGTTTGAGGGCTCTGGGGGAACCTCCGAATAGGGATACTCGTCATGTCACCCAATGCTGCTGAATCCCCGGTCGCGATTGTACGCATGACGGCACAGGAAGCTGCGGCCCGGCTCGACCAGTTCGGGCCCAATGAGCCCGCGCCGACGCGGATAGTGCGCGCCAAGGCGGTTGGCAAACGAGAGAGCGTATGGCCGAGCGTGTAACTGCGGCCCCATACTGGAGTCGTGATGTTGCTGAGTTGAGCACTGCTCTGGGCTCGGGCCCCGGGGGCTTGTCGTCGGAGATAGCCGCCGAGCGGCTT
>Ga0326728_10001988_pt1 | contig 69867 bp, 55 predicted proteins | sample MB3enrmetagenome_FD_207602 | JGI IMG/M metagenome (GOLD analysis project Ga0326728, IMG submission 207602) | Lab enriched peat soil microbial communities from McLean, Ithaca, NY, United States - MB31MN | ecosystem: Environmental > Terrestrial > Soil > Wetlands > Peat | place: USA: New York... | reverse complement strand
TGGATTTTTTTCGCTGGAAATGAGCAAGGAGCAGCTTGCGATGCGCCTGCTGTGCGCGGAAGCCAGGGTCGATTCGCATAAAATCCGCTCCGGATTTTTGAGCAGGCAGGAATGCGGTAAACTGCTGCAGGCGGCCGGGCATTTCATGGACGTGCCCATATATATAGACGACACTCCCGCTATCTCTCCCCTGGAACTCCGTGCCAAGGCGCGCAGAATGATGTCCGACCAGGGTCTCGGGCTGGTTGTAGTCGATTATCTGCAGTTGATGAAGGGCCGGGATAGCGCGGAACGCAGAGAGCAGGAAATATCTGAAATATCGCGCTCGCTGAAGGCGATGGCAAAAGAGCTGGACATACCGGTGATAGCCATCGCCCAGTTGAATCGAAAGGTCGAGGAGCGCAACGACAAAAGGCCCCTGCTTAGCGACCTGCGCGAAAGCGGCGCCATAGAGCAGGATGCGGACGTAATAGCGTTCATATATCGCGATGAGGTCTACACCAAACAGGCCTGCAAAGAGCCCGGAGTTGCCGAGATCATCATCGGAAAACAGAGAAACGGCCCTTCGGGTGAAACCGTAAAGATGGCGTATATAAGCACCTACACGCGTTTTGAAAACCTGGCCCTCGCCAATAACGGCGCCTGAATAAAATCTCCGAACGCCTGCGAGAGGTCCAAAGGAGGCGGTTTGACGCGGCATGAAAAACGACAGACAATATTGGGATGAATCTGCTGAAACTCTGACCGGGGACGCCATAGAAGATCTTCAGGCAAGCCTTCTGAAATCGAGTCTCGAGCGCGCCGCACGCTCAAAGTTTTACGCCGAAAAATTCAAGCAGATCGGGTTCGATCCAAAATCCATCGCCGGCCTCGAAGATGTGGGGCGAATTCCCTTCACGGTCAAAAAGGACCTGAGGGACAGCTACCCTTACGGCCTTCTGTGCGAACCCGGGGACCGGCTCGTAAGGATGCATATTTCTTCCGGCACGACGGGTCAGGCCACGGCCGTCTTATACTCCAAAGCGGACCTGAAGCTCTGGGCCGATCTGCTCGCCCGCTGCATGTACATGGCCGGAGCGCGTCCCCGGGATGTTTTCCAGAATTTAAGCGGATACGGCCTCTTTACGGGCGGTCTGGGCTTTCAGTATGGGGCCGAGCGGCTCGGCATGTTGACAATCCCTGCAGGGGCAGGCAACAGCAAGCGCCAGATCCGCATAATGCGCGATTTTTCGACCACCGTCATTCATATCCTTCCCAGTTTTTTGCTCCTCCTCATGGACGTTTTTAAGGAAATGCGAATCGAGCCTCGAACGGAGCTTTCGCTCAGAATTGCGTTCGTGGGCGCCGAGCCGTACTCGGAGCAGGTCAGGAAGCGGCTTGAGGAATTCTATGGCATAAAGGTGTATAACAGCTATGGGCTCTCGGAGATGAACGGACCGGGTGTGGCATTCGAGTGCCCCTGTCAGAGCGGGATGCACGTCTGGGAGGATGCATACCTCGCTGAAATCATCGATCCCGACACACTGGAACCGGCTCCCGACGGGCAATTCGGAGAGCTTGTAATGACAACCCTGAAACGCGAGGCCATGCCCTTGCTGCGATACAGGACCGGAGACCTCACGCGTATAGTGCCCGGTGTATGCGGCTGCGGGCGTGTCCACAGGCGCATTGACCGCATCCGGGGCCGTACCGACGATATGTTTATCATTAAAGGGGTAAATGTTTTTCCCGTCCAGGTTGAAAAGGTTTTGATGAGCATTCCCGAGGTCGGTAATAATTACGTTATTGTCCTGACCCGTGAGAATAACATTGACGAAATGGTGGTGCGGGTCGAGGTGACGGAAACGGTGTTCGTCGAAGATATGCGTCAGTTGGAGCGCGTACGCAAAAGGATTGCCCACGATTTGAAAAGCGAATTGCTGATAACCCCCAGGGTGGAACTGGTCGAACCTAACGGCCTTCCAAGATCCGAGGGGAAGGCGCAGCGGTTTATAGACCGGCGGGTGCTTTGATCCGGGATGAAAGACAGGTTGGAAATGGGCTGGAAAATTGAGGACCCGCGCAGATTCCTTAATCTCATAGGCCTGATCGTACTGCTTGCCGGCTTGTGTAGTGCCGCTTCGATTTACCTTACGGCCCGAAGCACATCGGTCGGCGTGCTTGGATACGAAAACGAAGGCGGGGCCGAATATCCGATCATGCCGGATGATTCCAAGCAGTACCTGCGGGGCCTCGAACTCTACGGTGGGACGGCAAATGTGCTTTCCGATCAATTAAGACGGTGGTTTGACGGACTATGGCACGGCAGATCGCTCTCTTATACAGTGGCCTTCATTACCATTCTCGTATCGGCGGGCCTCTTCTATGCCGCCAACCAACTGCAGCCGGGCGATGAAAGCAGCCGGGACGAAAGTGGGTAGAACTCATGTGGCCGGACGGGTTCTTCTACGGCTGCGCGGAAGGATCGGTCGCCGTCAATTTTTTCTCTTTTTCCGATATCCTTCTCCGGGCCTTATCCACATCGAGTTGCTTACCGATGTAGATCGAATGGACCCTTCCCTGGATCTTCCTGTACAGCCGGTAATAGCCGTCTTTGGATAATTGAGCATTCCATCTTCCGATCTTTTTGGGACGATCCGGTGCTGCCGGGTTTTGTGCGGATTCGGGCTTTACCGCTTGGACAGCGGGTTGCCCGGCCCACTGTATAACCGTTTGCAAAAGTTCAGGTTTATCCCCGGGGGCGCCGAGTCCGGAGGACTGCGAGCCTGAAAGCGTGGAACAGGAAGGCCCGGTTGCCTTTTTCAATTTTTGAATCCTGTCCTCCAGAAAAGCCTGCTTCCCGAGTAAAACGCTCACCTGCAGGCGCAGACCGGCGTTTTCTTCTTTCCGAGTGTCTAATTCACGTATAACCAGGGCCAGTTTTTCATTTGCCGCGGCTAACTCATCTCGCTGCCTGTCTACCTGCATCTCGAAACTTTTCGACCGGTTCTCCAGGTCCTCTTTTTCGGCCCTCAGAATACAGGCGTTTTCTTCCAGATGCTTAAGGTTCCATAACGCTTTGTCTCTTTCCGCGGCGACGTTTTGCAGCTCCTGTATAACCGTGTCCGAACAGGGGCTGCAATCCGTTTTCGCATAACCTCCACCGCTGGAATTGGCGGCCGAAATGTTCCCGGCCCGTGGGATCTTGTCGCCGCTTTCATGCCATTCGGACAGGAAAAGGCTGAACAGCAGGATTTGCTCGAACACACCGAATTCCAACCGCTGCTCAACTCCCGGTATTCTTTCCCTGAAGGCCTTCCAGGTCCTTTTGACCGTTTTGTGTTCCTCGTAGAGCGAAGAAATGAGCTCTCTATACGCGCTCACCCATTGCGCATAAGGAGCCAAAATCGGTACGAAATAATCCGGTTCCCGTTGTTTTGCCATGATCGGCGCCTTGTCTTCGGTTGGCACTGCGGGGGCCGTATCTAACTCGCTGTCTAACTGGTTCACCATAGACCACTTTGCAAATGAAAGCAACCACTTTGGCGTCTCGCGCCGGCTTCGATACAGGACCGGCGTTCAGCATGGATTCGTTGATTTGAATGGTAAATGATGCCACGGTGATCGGTAAATCAAATTCCAGGACGATTGAACTCTGGAAAGGTCGTGAGTACGCATCTTGCGGCCAAGTCAAAAGGGGGGGTGCCATCTGACCTCGAAAGCGTTCTTACATCCGTCGGCGGCTACCTTGAAGAGATTCATTCAGACTAATAACTATTCCAGTGGGAATTCCGGTGGAATAGGTAAGCAGGCAAACAAGCTGACGCTGACGATTTCGATTGAAGTCACGAGAACACCTCACGACTGTTGCTTATGGCTGGCCTAACTTATTCCGGGGATGACAAAGGTTGATGACAATGTGACGATGAGGAGATGCACAAATAAGGCAGGCCGTGGGAAGATTGTCAATTGTGGGGCATCCTGACGCTTGCTGTTTGGAATTAGAGTGGCCGGTAGGGGGCACGATGATTACCCGTTGCCGCTTTCATAACCTCAGGACACTATGGCAACACCCTTGAGTATCGGCGTGGCAATAGTCCAGCCTTCGTTAACTTGAAGCCAGGGGAGAATTGATTACTCGGAATCAATCCTGCCCTTGTGAAATAGCTCTACTTGTCGAGCCGGGCTTCGAGTTTTGAAAGACGCGTCGATGATTCCTTGTTTTGTTCCATCATGGCGGATAACTCTTTCATCTGCTCTTTGAGAGCCGACAATTCTTTCGTTTGCTCCTCCAACGCACTGATCCTTTGCTCTTGTTCCACAATTCTGTGCTGTTGCTTCTGCACCTCGTTCAGAAGCATGGCGTTGACGAGGTGATAATAGACGCTCTGAGGCTGACCAGTCTTTGGATCGCACTGCACAAGATCGGGATAAATCTCGGCCACCTCTTCGGCAATGAGGCCGTACTGCACGGTGCGCGGACCGTTGGAGTATTCAGGTTTGTAATGGAAGGTGACGGGCCTGAGTTTCATAAGGGCACTGCTCGCATCCCCCATGTCCGCTATGTCCTGCTTGAACCGGCGAGAAGAAGTATGGGTGCCGAGCTGGCCGCTGGAGTTCACATAAACGGCCGAGCCGCTGCCGATATTTTGGCCGGATATGCCGGCAATGAAGGTTGCGGTCTGGTCGCTGCCGATCCTGATGGTTTCGTCTTCGTCGTCGCCACCAGCTACGTCGTGACCGATATAAATGTTGCCACTGCCAAGAAAAATGTTACCGCCGACATTGACCCCTATGGCGGTGTTATTGTTCCCGGTCATATTGTAGTAGAGCGCGTTAGTTCCGCTTGCGGTATTCCTGTGGCCATTGGTGTTGGCTTGGAGCGCGCTACTTCCGGTTGCGGTGTTCCAGTAGCCGGTGCCGTTGGAGTAGAGCGCCTCATATCCGCTGGCGGTGTTCCCGTGGCCGGAGCTGTTGGTGAGCGCATTATATCCGCTTGCGGTGTTATTGCTGCCGGTCGTGTTGCTGAAGAGCGCTTGATATCCGCTTGCGGTGTTATTGCTGCCGGTTGTGTTGTAGCAAAGCGCTTGAGTTCCGCTTGCTGTGTTATTGCTGCCAGCTTTGTTGTAGTAGAGCGCCTCATATCCGCTTGCGCTGTTACCGGCGCCGGTAGTGTTGGAGGAGAGCGCATAAACTCCGCTTGCGGTGTTATAGTTGCCAGTGGTGTTGCGATAGAGCGCCGCGTATCCGCTCGCCGTGTTGCAGTCGCCGGTTTGGTTGTAGTAGAGCGCCTGATATCCGCTGGCTGTGTTCGAGGCACCACTGGTATTGTAGTAGAGCGCCTGAGTTCCGCTGGCGGTGTTATAGCTGCCGTCGATGTTGGAGTAGAGCGCCTCAAGTCCGCTGGCGGTATTCCGGCCACCGGTGGTATTGGAGTAAAGTGCCTGAAACCCACTGGCCGTGTTATACTTGCCAGTGGTGTTGTAGTAGAGCGCCTGATATCCGTCGGCGGTGTTGTCAGTACCGGTGGTGTCGGACTGGAGCGCCTCATCTCCGTATTCGGTGTCCCCACTGCCGGCGGTAGATGCCACATTCCCCCACACGATTAAACCAATTGCAAAGGATAGGCACAGGAATGCTTTTAGAGTTACTGATCTCATTTCCCCCCCTTGATTGGGTCCTGCCTGTGATATCCGGCAGTTGTGTGGCGTTTTCGAGACTTCAGTCAGAATTGTCAGCCCTGGCTTGTTTGCCTGCTCATCTATTCCACCAGAATCCTTACTGGAATACTTATTAGCATGAATGGTTATTCAAAATAACCTCCAACGGGTGTCAGATGGCCCTCGGGTCAGGTAATCGCGACCTTGCGGCATACGGTCTTTCTTTTGGCATATGTGAATCGATAATACAGGCAGGACTCATTTACGCAAGGATTTTTGCGCAGTAGTAGGGGGTCGTATGTAAACGAAAGGGTTCGAGGTGGGACGGTATGTATAAGCCACCTGGCAGGCTATCAAATTTACAATTTCCCAAAATCGGCTTCAGCGGAAAATGTGGGTCAGGACCAGGACCCAGATGGAGTGGGTATGTGGGCGGGCCACCGGGGGCAAGTGGAATTCTCTAACCGGAGGGAAGTATGTCGGATTACTCTTCCATATACGGCCTGACGAGGGCATCCCATTCGAGTTCTGAATTACAAGATTTACTTAGAACCCCGCAATGCATTAATTCTCCAGCGTCCGCGACGAACTCCCCCAATTCTCCACCCTCACTAACATCAATCAGCGTTTTGCTATGAGCTACAGTGCTGTCACCCATGTCCAGAATGAATTCACGCACAGCCAGACACTTGTTAAGCCTACCGTTATAATGGCTCGTGTAATGGTTCTTCAGAATAGACTTGTTGGGTTGAATGCCTAGAGCCCGCAGCGCCTCGGCTTGGTTAGCGGGGTATTTGGCGCACTCCTGAGACAGTTCATCGTAAATTACTTTCTGCCTCTCCATCACATCTTTACCGCCTGTATCAGTAGCGGACCGGTCAGCGGGCGCAATTGGAACAGCCTTTGAGCGGTCTTGGCCGTGATCCTGGTTGGAGCAAGCAACTAGAAATAGGAGCAGGGGGATGAGCACCGAATACTTTCTGAGCATGACACCCTCCATCGTTAAGGTCAGTGCAAGGCAGGATACATAATGCGGCTACCGGCACTCGCAGGTAGATCACTTCTGAAGCACTATCTATGCACCAGCTAACTTACGCCCGCCTTGTCCATGATTGCCGATTAGAATTTCCCCTCCCTGACCAAGTGCTTGCTTTTGCCGCCCTTGAGGGTAATCACAGTCTTCGTCTGGAATGACTCATTCTCCGGCAGGACGGTTTCGCCCTTCCCGGCGCTCATCTGAGCAATGCTTTTCAGGTCTTGCAGTGCCTTTGTACCGTCCAATGCCTTCAGGTCGGCATCATAGTAGTCGAACCACGGAAATCCGTGCGCGTTATATTGCTTGGCAGTGGGCGGTTTGGTAGGCGGGGCTTCCCCGGTTATCGCCTTCCATACGATGGAGTTGGTGACATGAGCGAAGCAGCGGCTCCTATGATCCAGGTCCCAGTCCGCAGACTTATAGGGATCACTATATACCTTCTGCTTCATTCGTCCCCCCGGAGCTATGCCCATTTCAAGGCGTGACCTTGTCTCCTCGACGTATAAATGGCTTGGGCGCTTCTTTTCGTATGCCTCGTATGCCTCACCCTTCATGGGATGCGCAATAATTTGCAATCCTCCGTGTTCAGCTTCGCCCGTGATCTGCTCCTCCACAGAATAGCCTTCGCCAAGGGGCATCGCCACAAACTGCCGTATCGTACCTTTTTCCACACAATAGCCATCCAACCAAGGTTGTTCCGACGTGACCACGTAATCCTGCGGCTCCCAGCCAACCCGGTCTGTCCAGGGCTTTCCCGTCACCGCGTTGATCATTCCCGTTCCGATCCTGATCAGGAAAGGGTACATGGTTTTAAAACTCAGCCACAAAGCCTCGGCCTGATACATTGGCAACATGATACCGCCATGCTCCAGCCAAGCTGGTGGAACCCTGTCTTCAAAGTCATCGACATGACGCAAAGGGAATGCTCCTAACCCAGGAGGCAAGAAGTAGTTCATTCCATCGTCTGGGATACGCAAGGTGCGCATAAATTCCATTCTTAAAACTGCCCTTGGGTGAACCTCGGGAAACGAGAAAACCAGTCCATCACGCTTCAGCTCAATCATCCGACATCCTCCTTTACCATTTTCCGTCTCGCACTTCGCGGACCAGGCGCAGGACCGCATTGTCCGGCATGTCCTTCAGTTCCCGTATCAGTTGCGCAAAGAGGTGTGGACGTTTGCGAATTATAGCCTGGAGGTCGCTTGAGACCTTTCCGGCAAGGGCAAGCAAAACGTCCGGGTCTTCACCCAGTTCTTGTGCCAGCAGCCGAATCTTGGCCTCAGATGGGGGAGGGGTCTCTCCCCTCTCGATTTTACTCAGGTAGGATGGCTCGACCCCTATCCGCAAGGCCAATTTGCGAACCGAAAAGCTGGAATCAGTCTGGCGAAATTTCTCGCGCTGCTCACGAATGTATTTTCCTAAGTTATCCATTTCGTGTACATAGTAGTACACACTACTTGCTATGTCAATTGAGTATTTTACTGATGAAGGGCCAAACCTCTCAGAAATTGCCGGCCGCGTACCATTGCCGGGGAAACAGAGTCGCCATTTTTGGGAATGGCGCCAAGATAGTATGCTTCATTTGCGGGTGAGCCACTCGAAGGAGCTACTGTTCGTTATGCGTCCGTGCCTCGTATTTTCTTACTGGTACCTCGTGCAGCCAGACCCTCAAATTTCATCCTTCGCCTTAAAATCGTAATGGTGGTTGGAAATAGGGTTGGAAAGATTTCCAAAGCACACACACAAAGCACACACACAAAGCACACACACAAAGCACACACACAAAGCACACACACAAAGCACACACACAAAGCACACACAAAAAAGAAGGGCTTAGAATTTCATCTAAGCCCTTTATTTGCCTTGGTAGCGGGGCCTGGATTTGAACCAGGGACCTTCGGGTTATGAGCCCGACGAGCTACCTGACTGCTCCACCCCGCGTCAGGACTAACAAGTGTACTGCTCGAAACCCTCCGTGTCAATAGGGGAATCCTGCATCTATCCTCCAAATTCGGAGCAGGCATTGAAGTTCATCGGAAAAACCGGGTCCTCCTCACGGATCGCTAACTAATCAAAATCGACGATAAGGTCCGCTTCGTTCCCACAGACTTTGCATACGCGTGTTTCACGCTGTTTCTTCTTTGTCTCGCCCGTGGGCTCCTTCACTTCGATCATTTGACAGGTTACGGTCATCTCCGCTTCATTTCCACATTTTTCACAATGACACTCTTCAACTCTTTCGTTCATGGTTGCAATCCTCTCGATTTGAAAATTTAAAAAAATCCCACAATATCTTTCCTGGCGCCGAATGCTGCAATATAAGCATCTCCCTTGAGAAGGGAATGGATGAGCATTATTTGTGAAAAAATATTTTGTTCGAGTTTTTTATTGGATATTGGGGGGGGTTATGTTTTGCGGTATGGCAGGCAAACCATTGAATAGTTATTCTTATAAAGTTGAGTAGACTCGCGGTCGGGCCTCTCGTACGAAATCGCATTCAAGCCCTCACTGTGTTGGCTTCGTCGTCGGCTCCTCGGCGTACTACCGTGTATGCCTGCGTCGCCTCCTCCTTGCCGCCTTGTGATCATCTTGAATGCGAATCCGTATCAGGCCCGCGTGGCGGGACGTCTTTCAAATTCGTTTTACTTGTTCGGGCTGTTTTTAAAAGAGGGAGGATTTCCCGTTATGAAGCGCAACGGTTATACCATGTTGCCGTGGCTTTTTGCCTCGATTATGGTTGTCGTTCTGGTAAGCGCGGCGGTCACAGCCCGCGCGGCGGTTTCGGACGTGAACCTGGTGACCGCGATCCAGGATGTGGCCAGAAGGGTGATTCCATCCGTCGTTCATATCGAGGTGACTGAAAAGCGGTCGGTTACCAATCCGTTGCTGCCGTTTCAAAACGACCCTTTTTTCCAGTATTTTTTCGGAAATCCAAGGATGCCGAAAAATTTCGAAAAGGAGATAACCGGTCTGGGAAGCGGAATATTGATTGATTCCCAGGGGCATATTCTTACTAACAGCCACCTGGTGAACGGCGCAACCAAGATGAAAGTGGTTCTGTCCGACGGCAGGACATATACGGATGCAAAGGTCAAAGTCATCGGCGTGGATGTGAAAACGGACCTTGCGGTCATCAGGATCACGGATCGAGGCACTTTTCCTTTTGTCGTCTTCGGAGATTCGGACAAAGTCGAGGTGGGGCAGTGGGTGGTTGCGATCGGGCATCCGCAGGGGCTCGACCAGACCGTCACCCAGGGAATCATCAGCGCGAAACACAGGCGGGGGATTTCAGACCCGAGCAGCTACCAGGACTTTCTTCAGACCGATGCGGCTATCAATCCGGGCAACAGCGGCGGACCGCTTCTCAACCTGGATGGCGAGGTCATAGGGGTGAACGCGGCCATTATGTCTTCCTCCGGGGGCTTCGAGGGTATCGGTTTTTCGATCCCCGGCAATATGGCGCAGCATGTAGCCAAGCGGTTGATGGCAAGCGGGAAGGTCGAAAGGGGATGGCTTGGAATGACCATTCAGAACATTACGCCCGAACTGGCCGATTCTTTTAAACTGAGCGGCACCAAAGGCGTCCTGGTCGCAAATGTTATGAAGAACGGACCGGCCGAGAAAGCCGGAATACAACAGGGAGACATAATAACGGCCTACCAGCAGAGGCCCGTCGAGGACCCGGACAGGTTCCGCAACGAAGTGGCGGTCGCGCCCATCGGGCAATCGGTCACGTTGACGACACTAAGAGACGGTCGATCACGCGATGTCGACATAATGGTTTTCAGCGACCAGCAACAGGGGAAGGCGCTCCTTTCTTCGGTGGCCGAGCGGTTTGGCGTCGAAGTGAAACCTGTTGGGAAAAGTGAAGCGAAAAAATACGGTCTCAATACCACGAAGGGTGTAATCGCAAGCCGGATTGCGGCAGGTGGAAGTTTCGGCAAAGCCGGGATCGAGCGCGATGACATTATCCTCCAGATAAACCAGAGTGATGTCGATGGACCCGAGCAATTCGGCGAAGTCTTGAGCACAACCCCTCCCGGGGATGAAATGGTTCTGACGGTTATCGACCATAGGAGCCGGGAGGCGGGCATAGTGAGGCTTAAGGCGCCGTGAGGCATGCCGGATTTCGCATTCCTTTTGCCCTGGAAGCATAGCATCGGCGCTCTTGGTTACAGGCCACGGTCGCTCGTGGCCCGATCCCTCCATTCATTGGTTTACGGTTTCTGAAATCGGTTGTATAGGTTATTTATCCGTTAGCGCTCTCGCGGCGCCAGTCTGTGCTGCGCCCTTTCCCGGACGCTGATCTGCGGTCCCTGCTCGGGATACGTGGCATTAATCCTTGGGAGAGCTTCAATTGAATAACTCATTCGATGTTGCAATTACAGGGGCCGGAATTATAGGTCTGGCCACGGGCATGAAACTCCTGGAGAAGTATCCTGGACTTAAGGTCGGAATTTTTGAAAAGGAAAATGAGATCTGCGCTCATCAGACCGGACACAATAGCGGCGTTATCCATTCGGGGCTCTACTACCGGCCGGGCGCCATGAAGGCGCGTTTTTGCATGTCGGGTCATGACGAGCTTGTACGGTACTGCCTGGAACACGGCATAAAGCACGAGATTTGCGGAAAAGTGGTCGTGGCGACCGGCAATGAGCAACTTCCGGTCCTTGCCGAACTGCACAGGCGGGGAAGTGAAAACGGCGTTGACGGATTGCAAATGCTCACGGCCGCGGAGGTAAAAGATTTTGAGCCGTACGCGCGGAGCATCGGCGGAATGCTCGTGCCGAGCGCCGGGATTGTGGATTACAGGCAGGTGGCAGGATCTTATGCCGAGGTCTTTGGACATGGCGGCGGCAAGCTTTTTCTCGGAACCAAAGTTGGGAAGGTTAAGGACTCCGGCCCGAAAACGCTTCAGATTCAAACCGGCCGCGGGGAGTTCCAGGCCAGGGTTTTTATAAATTGCGCGGGGCTCTACTCGGACCGGGTCGCCAAGTCCTGCGGCCTGTCACCTCCCTGCAAGATCGTCCCTTTCCGGGGCGAATACTACCGGATAAAACCGGAACGGGCTTACCTGGTCAAAAATCTCATTTATCCGGTGCCCGACCCCGGGCTCCCATTTCTCGGGGTGCATTTTACAAGAAGGATCGACGGAATGATCGAAGCCGGTCCTAATGCCGTGCTTGCTTTGGCCCGCGAGGGATACGGCAGGATGCGGATTTCTCCGTTGGAGTTGGCTGAAACACTCGGGTACGGCGGTTTTTGGCGCCTCGCAATGAGGCATTGGAAAACCGGGATGGGTGAAATGGTTCGCTCCTTTTCCAAACCACTCTTTACCCATGCGCTTCAACGGCTTATGCCCGCTATTTCCGGCGACGATCTCGAAACGGGCGGAGCGGGTGTGCGGGCCCAGGCCCTGGGACACGATGGAAAGCTTCTGGACGATTTTGTTATTCAGCGCACGGAAAAAATGATTCATGTGCTGAATGCTCCGTCTCCGGCAGCCACTTCCTCTCTGGCAATAGCCGCTCGGATCGTCGATGTCGCCGGCCCACTGGTCGAAGGTTAGCCTTTACCATGGGCTGCAGGCGGCGATTTGGAATCAGGTTCACCTGTATTGAAGGATTTCGATGAAAGACAGCATACGGACTGCGATTATTCAGGCAAAGCCTTACCCTTCGTTCGACGATCCGCGCAATATCGGACATGCCCTGCAGTTGCTGGAAAAATGCCGGGGTGAAGATCTGGACATAATCTGTCTGCCGGAATATTTCCCGTTTGTGGGGGAACGCGACCTGGGTTCGGCCGCCCGCAAATTCAACTGTTACGTGATAGCCGGTTTGCTCGAAGAAGAAGGCGGGAAGCGATATAATACCGCCACCCTTTTTAACCGTGCCGGAAAAATTGTCGGCAGGCAGCGGAAATTCAACGTTGCCTCGCTGGAGCGAGAAAGGCTTGGAGTCTCGCGGGGAGACGGGATATTTCGGGTATTTTCCACCGATTTTGGAAAGATCGGCATGCCGGTTTGCATCGACTTTTGGGGACAGCCCGAAGCCGGCCGCCAATTGGCGGACCAGGGCGTCGATGTGGTTTTCAATCCCTGCATATTTCCGATCCTTCGCGGTCACTGGGGACCCGGAGCATTAGTGAGGGCCTTCGATAATTTCACACCGGTCGTCGGGGTCAACACAGCCGACTATAACGCCCTGTTCGGTGAAAAACGCGTTCACCAGCATGGAGGAGGCAGCTTTACGATCCAGCCCCCCAAGATGTTGGACAAGGACGATTTCAATCGTTGGGCAAGAGGTCTGGAGAGTATAGAAGACTGGATTCAGCAGGAACTGGACGAACTCGAACAGGTCTATATGGCCGAGGTCAACCTTGCTACCCCCAGGCGCTTTCGAAGCGAGTTTTTTAACCGGTTCGGCTTCCAAAGACCCTGAACTGGATGAAGACCGTTCATTTTTAAGATGGAAAAGTCGAAAAGAAATATCTACCTCAAGATGAAAACGCTTCCGGAAGCCCATGAAATCTGGATGGGCCGAACCGAATCCCTGCGGACGGCGGAAGAGCGGATAGACGTGAGGTCCGGCCTCGGGCGCATAACCACGAGGCCTGTTGCCGCCCTGCGCTCTGTTCCGCATTATCACGGCGCCGCGATGGACGGCTACGCGGTGCGCGCAAGCGACACATACGGCGCAAGCGACACGACGCCGATTCGCATGAGGGTGGGCGAAAGCGCCCACGCGGTCGATACGGGCGATCCGCTTCCCGAGGGCAGCGACGCGGTTATCATGATCGAAAATGTCGAAAACGTTTCCGGTTCTCAGATTGAAATCCGGTCCGCGGCATTCCCCTGGCAGCACGTGCGCAAAGTCGGTGAAGACATAGTTGCAGGTGAGTTGCTTTTGCCCCGGCAGCAACTTTTGCGTCCGACCGATTTAGGATCGCTTCTGGCTGGAGGAGTTTTAACCGTTAGTGTTTTTGCCAGACCTCAAGTATTCATTCAACCCACGGGCAGCGAAATTATCCCGGCGGGCAGGGCGGCCGAGGCAAAACCCGGTGAAATAGTCGAGTTCAACGGATCGATCCTTGCCGGAATGGTCGAAGAATGCGGGGGTGTGGCCGTCCTGCGCGACATAGTCCCCGATCGCTTCGACTCCATAAAGGAGGCGCTGCGGGAAGGAGTGGAGTCTTCGGCGGACATCGTCGTTATCAACGCCGGATCTTCGGCCGGCTCCGAGGACTACACCTCGTCCGTCGTCGGAGAACTGGGAGAAGTGCTGGTGCACGGCGTTGCCATGATGCCGGGGAAACCGGTAATCCTCGCGATCGTCAACGGGAAGCCGGTTGTCGGAATACCGGGATATCCCGTTTCGGCTGTTATGGCTTTCGAACAGTTCGTGAGGCCGCTTATCTATAGTCTCCAAGCGGAGCGACCTCCGGCATTCCCGGTGGTGTCCGCGGTCCTTGGCCGAAAATTACCCTCGAAACTGGGCCTCGACGAATTCGTGCGGGTGATTCTGGGCAGGGTCGAAGGCAGGCTTGTGGCGATGCCGATCCGTAGAGGCGCCGGAATTATCACCTCCCTTACCCGCGCAGACGCTATCCTGCAGGTCCCACAGGAGCAGGAGGGGATCGACGAGGGCGCCGAGGTGGAAGTGAGGCTCCTCAGGCCGAAAGACCAGCTCGACTATACGCTTATCATGATCGGAAGCCACGATAATACGATTGACCTTCTGGCCAACGAACTCAAGGGTCGGGACAGCAGGGTCCATTTGTCGTCGAGCAATGTCGGAAGCCTCGGTGGATTGCTGGCGCTCAGGCGGAAGCAGACCCATTTCGCGGGTTCACATCTTCTCGATACGCAAAGCGGAGAGTACAATTATTCGTACGTCGAGCGCTATCTCAAAGGGACCGGGGTCAGGCTGGTTCAGCTTGCGATGCGCGAGCAGGGGCTGCTTATCGGAAAAGGGAACCCGAAGGGGATAAAGGGAATAAGCGACCTTCTGCGGCCCGATGTGACCTTCATAAACCGGCAGGCCGGTTCGGGAACGCGCGTGCTCTTCGACTACCGGTTGCAACAGCTCGGTCTTTCGCCGGAGGGCATCAAAGGGTATGACCAGGAAGAATTCACTCATATGAGCGTTGCGGTGAGTGTTTCGAGCGGGCGGGCTGATGCCGGAATGGCGATTCATTCTTCGGCCAAAGCGCTGGACCTTGATTTCATCCCGATCGCCCTCGAACGCTATGACCTGGTGATTGCGGAAAGCGCCTGGCAGGATTTCAAAATACAAATGGCGCTCGATATCATAACCTCGGATTCTTTTCGTGGAAAAACGGCTTCGATGGGCGGATACGACGCTTCCGAATCCGGCAGTATCATGGGTATCTGGGATGGAGCAGCCTGGGTCGAACGCATCGGCGGCTGATTTTTGCGGCGCCTGCTCCCCGGATCGTAACGGCGCTTATTTGGACCTGCTGGGGACGGGGGAGCTGACTTCGAGGGCTGAAGCCCTGCGGGCGAAGCTTAGCCGGTGCAATTTGTGTCCGCGCGCCTGCGGGGTTGACCGTAATGGGGGAAAGGTGGGCTATTGCGGAGTCGGGAACCTCCCGAAGGTCGCAGCCGCAAATCTGCATCACTGGGAAGAACCCCCCATCTCAGGTACGCGGGGCTCCGGTACGATCTTTTTTTCCGGCTGCACTCTCAAGTGCGTCTTTTGTCAGAACTATCCCATCAGTCAGCTTGGGGTCGGCAGGGAAACGAGCATCGAGGACCTCGCAAGGCTGATGCTCGACCTGCAAAACAAAGGGGCGCACAACATAAACCTGGTTACACCGACCCACCAGGTTGCAGCCATAGTCGGGGCCGTTGTCCTGGCCGCGCAAGGCGGTCTTCGCGTTCCGCTCGTGTACAACTCCAGCGGCTATGAATCCGTCGAGACTCTGAGGCTCCTCGATGGAGTCATTGATATCTACCTGCCCGATATTAAATATTCCGAACCCGCAACGGCCGGAAAGTATTCGGGGGCCTCGGATTATGTAAAGTGCAACCGGGAGGCCCTTGTCGAAATGTGGAGGCAGGCCGGGCCGATCCGAACCGGCTCCGATGGGATTGCACTGAAAGGCATGTTGGTGCGCCACTTGGTTTTGCCGGGAAATCTCGCGGGCTCCGGTGAATGCTTCTCGTTTCTTTCCGGGCACATGGGTCCGGAAGTCTGGGTAAGTCTTATGAACCAGTATTTCCCGGCCCATAAAGGGCCCTCTACGCCGCCCCTTGACAGAAAGACGATGAAGGAGGAATACGAGGCGGCATTTGCAGCAATGACGGACCTGGGAATACTCAACGGATTCGTCCAGGCGTACTGATTATCGGGCTTGGTTCGCAGACCATTCGAAAACGGCGAAAATTCTCATCGGGTCACTGGTAGTTATAAAGATTGTTTCCCTTTCGGTGACGAACATCCAACTCATCCAGGGTCATCTATGGAAAAAGCAGGCGGCTATAGGAAGCTCCATCGCAGAATTGTGATAACCACGCTCTGCTTTGCCATGCTTCCGCTTCTGGTTGTAGGTGTCGGAATGTATATGGGTTTTGCAGGGGTCTACAAAACCCGTGTAATGGAAGACGTCAGGAGGATGTCCGAAAACCGCCGGAACACTATAGATCTTTTCCTCGAAGAGCGCATGTCCCAATTGAGCACCTTGGTTTACACTCAATCATTCGATCAGCTCAAGGATGAGGACTACCTGAACCGGGTTTTCACACTGATTCAGATGAGGTCCAAGTCTTTTGTGGACCTTGGGATAATCGACAGGGAAGGGAACCATGTCGCCTATATCGGACCGTATCAGTTGAAGGGCATGAATTACAGCAACGAGGAATGGTTCCATGAAACGATGCGGCGAGGTTATTACATAAGCGACGTCTTCATGGGGTTCAGGAATTTTCCTCATTTCGTTATCGCGATCATGAGAAGGGAAGGGGACCGGAGTTGGATCTTGCGCGCCACCATCGATACCGATATCTTCGACGCCATGGTAAAGGCTGCGCAAACCGGGCAGAAAGGCGATGCATTCGTTTTGAACCGCGATAACATTCTTCAAACGACCCCGCGTTTTGGCGGTGAACTACTGAGCAGGATGGATTACCCTCCTTTCCAGAGGTTTTCGGGAACAATCGTCGAGGAACGGGAGCTCGGTGGGGAAAGGGCCATATTCGGGCTTACCTGGCTCAAGAACAAAGATTGGCTTCTCGTGGTAAAAGTGGAGCCGTTCGAGAGCATGCTGCCCCTTGTGCGGGCGAAAATTTTCGCAATTGAACTCATGGCGGGTGGGGTGCTGGTGATGGTCTTGGGCGCTCTGCTGATCTCCAGGGCAATGGTGCGGGAGCTGGAAAAGGCCGACAAGGAAAAAGCGGTGCTGGATGCCGGGCTGATGCAGTCCGGTAAGATGGCGGCGCTTGGAAAGTTGGCTGCGGGAGTCGCTCACGAGGTGAACAATCCCCTTGCCGTAATAAAAGAAAAAGTCGGGTGGATAAGTGACCTTTTGAGCGAAGAGGAAATCGCGAAGAGCAAAAACTTTGCCAAGTTCGACGATGCGGTTCGTAAGATAGACTACCACGTGGACCGTGCGAGAAAGGTCACCGAGCGGCTGCTTGGCTTTGCAAGACGAATGGAGCCCGTGCGGGAGCATGTCGATTTAAACAGGCTCGTAAGCGAAACCGTTGCTTTCCTTGAAAATGAAGCCCATTACCGCGGCATCGAGATAAAAAGCGATTTTAGCCCGGACCTTCCCGTCGCAATCAGCGATTCGTCGCAGCTCCAGCAGGTGTTTTTGAATATTTTGATAAACGCTATCGATGCCGTCGGCAAGTCCGGGGAAATAACCGTAAAGACGGGTTTCAGTGAAAGCGAGCATGAACTTCACGTCAGCATTTCCGATAACGGCCCCGGAATTCCGAACGAACTGATGGGCAAGATCTTCGACCCGTTTTTCAGCACCAAAGACTACGGAATGGGCACAGGACTGGGGCTTTCGATCAGCTATAGCATAATCGAGAAGCTGGGGGGCAGGATAGATGTTGCCAGCGAAGTGGGGAAGGGCGCTGTATTCACTGTTTATCTGCCGTGGGTAGACGAAAAAACGGTCTGAGCGCTCCTTTGGAGCGTGGCCCGGGCGCTGCTGTACCCGGGCGCGAAGCGCAAGGTCGGGACAAAAAAACATTGGCGCGAACAAACGGGGCGGTTACGCATCGGCGTGGGTTTAAGCCCAAGGGCTTGTCCGTAAATAAATCCTTTGTGCCCGCATCCGGCTTTTGGATCGCTTAGGCCGCTCCTCAATCGCAAAATCCTCGACGTAGGCCGGCTACGCCTGCGGTTTTGCTTAATCGTCGCGACCAAAATCGGTCTCAAAATCCGGCGCGGTCCCTGAAAGGCCTATTTACGGACAAGCCCTTAATCGCCGATGATCTTTACGAGCACCCGTTTGCGCCTGCGTCCATCGAATTCGCCATAGAAGATCTGCTCCCAGGGACCGAAGTCGAGTTTACCTTGGGTTATGGCTACTACCACTTCGCGGCCCATGATCTGTCGTTTCATGTGAGCATCGGCGTTGTCTTCGCCGCTGTCGTTATGGCGGTATCGATTTACGGGTTCGTGCGGGGCCAGGTTTTCGAGCCACGCGGTGTAATCGTGATGGAGACCGCGCTCATCATCGTTAATGAAGACGGAAGCGGTGATGTGCATTGCGTTTACGAGAACAAGCCCCTCCCGAATGCCGCTTTCATGAAGACATTCTTCGATATCCCGTGTGATGTTGATGAAGGCCACGCGCGTCGGGGCGTTGAACCACAACTCTTTCCGATAACTTTTCAAGCCGGTTGCTCCTCTCTTTAGAGCAGGCAGCTCCGCCCTCGAAGGAAAAGGATATGTAGTTTTTTTGCACATATCGGGCGTCGCAGTCCTGAACTCGTAAGGTCTCCAACAAATCGCCGCTTTTTTATGATAACGGAAACCATGGGAAACTGACGAATTTGAAATCAAAGTCTGGACCGCCGCAAATCAATAATTATTAAAGCTAAACACAAAATATCAATTCCATCCCCGATCCGCCATGAAAGGATACCGCGTGCGGCAGGACCGTCCCGAAAGCAAACCCGGCGCCTTTGACTCCGGCACTGTCGCGGCAGCCGAGAAGGTGCTGGCCCGAGAGACGGTCCCCTGGCATAAAAGGCTTCTTCCTTTCCTCGGCCCGGCCTTCATCGCAGCCGTAGCATATATCGATCCGGGTAACTTCGCCACGAACATTCAGGGCGGTGCGCGACTCGGCTATACCCTTCTCTGGGTCATAGCCATAAGCAACCTGATGGCTATGCTCGTTCAGATTCTTTCAGCGAAGCTTGGCATCGCCACCGGCCTGAATTTGGCCGAGTTGTGCAGGAACCATTTCCCGGCTCCTCTAGTCTGGGCAATGTGGGTTATACTTGAAATTGTCGCTATCGCAACCGATCTTGCCGAATTCGTGGGGACCGCGGTCGGGTTTTTCCTCTTGTTCCGTATCCCTCTCATTTGGGCCGGGCTGCTGACCGCTGTCGTTACCTTCCTGGTGCTCGGCCTCCAGCGTTACGGTTTTCGGCCTTTCGAGGCCATAATTACCGCAATGATAGGCATCGTGGCGGTTAGCTACCTCATAGAAATATTCCTGGTCAAACCCGACCCCGCGCAGATCGTGGCCTCTCTTTTTATACCGCGCTTCGGGAACAGGGAAGGGGTGTTGCTTGCCGCCGGCATTCTGGGGGCAACGGTCATGCCTCACGTCATATTCCTTCACTCCGCCTTGACCCAGGGGCGAATTATCGTGAAGGACGTCGATAAACTCAAAAGGCTGTTCCGCTTTGAAGTCATAGATGTGGCCATAGCTATGGCGATTGCGGGAGCCGTCAACGCGGCGATGCTGATTATGTCGGCCTCGACCTTTTATGCCCAGGGATTGCGCGATATCGGGACACTCGAGGAAGCCTACAGGACGGTCTCACCACTTCTCGGACCGGCAGCGGGCAATATATTTGCGATAGCACTGATTGCCGCGGGCCTGTCTTCTTCGGCGGTGGGCACTATGTCCGGCCAGGTGGTCATGCAGGGGTTCATTCACTTCAAAATCCCGCTTTGGATCAGGCGCCTGGTTACGGTGCTTCCATCGCTGGCCGTTCTGGCCGCCGGACTGGACCCGACGAACACGCTCGTGCTCAGCCAGATTGTGCTCAGCTTCGGGCTTCCATTCGCCGTAGTCCCGCTCGTTTTTTTTACCGCGAACAAAAGAATCATGGGCCAACTGGTAAACAGGCCACTCACCTCATTTCTTGCGGGGGTTACCACAGTGCTGATCCTCGCGCTGAATCTCTACCTTATCTACAGCATGGCGGCCGGGGGCGATTGACATTTGCATGTCATAAGTATTTGGAGGGGTTATGTTTTCGAATCTGCTCGTTCCTCTCGACGGCTCAAAGCTCGCCGAATCGGTTCTTCCGATTGTACGAAGACTTGCGGAAAGGCTCGGGAGTGCCATTAAACTTCTTCACGTGATCGAAAAACGCCCGCCCAGCAGTATTCATGGCGACAGGCACCTCCGGGACGCCGAAAGCGCCGAGCGTTATCTGGCACTGATCACAGAGAGGCTCGAAGACTGGGGCCTGCGTGTTTCGAGCCACGTGCACGAAGTGCCCCAGGGCGATGTGCCGAGGTGTATTGCCGAACATGCCGAAGAGTTGGAACAGGACCTCATTGTGCTTTGCACGCACGGAAGCGGCGGGATCAAAAGATTTGTATTCGGGACCAATGCCGAGCAGGTGCTCACGCATGGGCGCGCGCCGGTAACTCTCATAAAGGCCGATGAAAACGGGCGCGCCCCCGGTTTCGGCCCCTGCAGCATAATTGCTCTTTTGGACCTCGCGCCCCACAGCGATGCGGTCTTGACCGTCTGTTCGGAACTGGCGGTGATATTCGGAGCGAAACTCCACCTTCTGTACGTTGTGCCGACGGCGGACAGCGCCGGCCCGGATGAAGTCCCGGGCGGCCGCCTTGCTCCACAGACCACGCGTATGTTACTGGACCTGGAATCCGAGCAGACAGGCGAGCGCTTGAAATCGCAACTTCAGTCGTTGCGCGCGGAGAATATCGAGGCGAGCGGCAGCGTGGATCGCGGAGACGCCGAACGGGCCGTTGTCGCCGCGGCAGCCGTAAAACAGGCCGACATGGTCGTAATGGCCACGAAGGGAATGGCCGGAATTGGAGCTTTCTGGGCAAAGGACCTCGTTGCGCGGATATGTTCCGGCTACGACGGCGCTCTCCTGCTCTTGCCGACGGGTGAAAAGTGAAGGATACGCGCTCCACAAGGAAGTCCGCAATTCCTTTTACGCCGTGAGAGACCTTTGCGAGCAGTTCGAACAAGCCCGGTATGAAAGGGTCTGGTCAATATCCAAGGGCATCGGGGTGCAGGTCGGGTCCTTACGATACGGCCGCGGTTCCGGCGATTATCCGTGCTCTCGGCCCGGGAATTACTCTCGGAGTATTGTGCAACTGTCACGACACTCCACTACCTCATCAGAAAATCGGTTGGAGCCAGGAAGGCGCGTGAGGGAATGATCGCGAACCTTTTCGTCGGCAGCGGCCAAGATGCGAGGGATGGCTCTGAGGGACAAGCAGGAGGTCCAAGACTACATTCGTGTCGAAGGGTGCTCTCAAAGATGCTTCTCCTCGAGATGTCGGCAGATAACCGCTTGAAAGAAATTGGAAGCGGAGGGCGGAAGTGAAGGGGACATGGGCCGCCCTCCGCAAATTCTTTCATTGAACCGCTTGACCCCGGATCATTTTTGCAAGTAACCGCCTGGAAAACGGGGCCCTCCGTTCGCGGTCCTAGATCTCGGTCAGGGCAGGCAAACCGGCTCCCGTAACCAACAGCGCGAAGTCCTGGGGAGCGTGGAGCAGGTTGCCGACAAAGACTTGAATGAAATAGGTGCCTTGTGCCGGGTTCGCAATCTGTATTGCTTCCACGTTATTGTCGGGGTCCGGAATAACGAGCGCGTCCGGCAGGTCCTGGTTTCCCATCCACTTGGTGTTGCTTTCAAGATGGTGAACCATAAGGTTCAGGTTGTTTTGCAGGGCCCGGCCCGGCGCATCGGTATAGGCCATGCAAATTCGAAGCTCCGGCGCACCTGCCGGAAGAATGAACTGAAACCTCCTGCGGTCGCCGGTGCGTGTAAAGGATTTGGTTTTGTCCTGCCAGTCGTCCACGAACTGGAGTTGGAGGTTAGGCTTAGATGGGTTGGGTATTGCCATACTTATGTCAACCCGGCCGTGTCCTTGATGATAATTGGGCTTGCCCGTTGCCGGCGCTATCGAGTCTCCGCCCTTCAGCCACCGCGCGCTGTTCACCAGTGTGGCTTTCAGAAGCGCCGCGCTTGGCTGATGCCCGCGTGTCTGGACGTAGTATTGCCGCACCAGGGCGGAGCATCCCGAAACGAGCGGCGTCGCCATGCTGGTACCGCAATCGTAAGCGTATTGGGGATAATTGTTTTCCCGGCCCAGGAAGTTCGAAATCGGCGCAAGCGCGGACTTGCAGGAGACAATCTCCGTGCCCGGGGCAACCACGTCCGGTTTGATTCGACGGTCATCAGTGGGACCTCGGCTGCTGAAAGCCGCCAGGCAGTCGGGATTGCCGGAAACGGTCTCATTTGCGATCGGAGGTTGAGGGAATCTGTTCGGAGAGTATTGACCCCACGTCGTGCCGCTCACCGGTCCGTTCGTCCGGTCGCTACGACTGGCGCCCACAGTCAAGGCATTCTTGCAGGATGCCGGCGAACAGATGGAAAGCCAGTCAATATATCCGGGAGCGGCTTTCCTTGGATTGACGCCGGAACCTTCGTTTCCCGCTGCGATGACGATAAGCATGTCCGGATTGTCGCGAACGAATTCATCCACTTCTTCGCTGTTCATCGTATACATGGATGGAGTTCCTCGAGAACCCCAACTATTATTGTGAATCCTCGCGCCTGCCAGGTAGGCCTCTTCGAACAGGTCTTTAAAATCGAGCGGCAGACCGCCAAGACGTCCATCGGGATCGAGAAGCGACTGAAAAAAGAGTTTCGCTTTCGGGGCGATACCCTTGTAGAGACCTTTCGAAGCGGACCCGTCACCCAGTATGGAGCCGGTTACGTGCGTCCCGTGGCCATCGGGATCGGTCGTATCGTTGGTACGGCCTCTGGCGATCTTTGCGATGATTCTTCCGGCAAAATCGGGATGAGTGTCGTCGATACCGGTATCGGCGACGGCTACAATCTGATCCGTGCCGTCCTGCGCCACACGAACGCCCGCAGCGGCGCCGTCTACGCCCAAAATGCGACGCGCTGCATCGTTGAAAAGCTCCGGCTCAACGTATTCGGCAATGGTATCCACTTCGGGCAGAACTGCGAGATCGACAAGCACAGGCGAGTTCTCGAGCGAGAAGAAGCGAATCTTGCGGCCGCTTGTGCCTGCAATAGCTACGTTCCTTTCCCGAAGCCAATTGATCACCTTGGAGCTGTCCTCCGGCAGGTTTAGACACACATCGAAGGTCAGCATCTTCAGACCGGTCGGAGGGGCCGCGCCCGGCGCCAAGGAAACCGACTGAGTTACGTGGTTCGGGACCGAACGCTTGGGTGTAATCCATTTCACGCGGGCAACAAAATCCATGGCGCTCAACTCGGCGACCTGCTTGGCATTGAGCCGCGCCTTGTAACGGCCGAACTTGTCTCTGCGCAGCAGCTTGACTCTCGCCTCCACCACTTGACGGCGCCAATCCTCCAGCAGCGGTCCCCGCAGTTCCACGGTGTAGAAGTCCTCAGCCGCCGGCACGGCATCTTCGAAATCCACTACAGCCGAGGCGGACAGTCCGAACCTCACGGCCAGACTTTTAGGAGAAGCCAGAGGGCTGTCCTCTTCCACAGGCGGGGCAGCCGGGGGGATCTCATTTACGATGACCCCCTTTTTAAGTAAAGCAGCGATGTCGGAGTCTTCCATGTCGCCGATTATGAAGCTGTCGGTCTCGGCGGTTGGCGTCATGGCTTTCATCGCCGCCTCGCGTTCACCCTCGTGCATGTAATATGCTATTACCCGTTGCTTTGCCATTGGTACCTCCATGATCGGCGGGGATTAAGATCGGACGCTTTTGCGAGCTATATTGTCCCAGTCGTGAAGGAAAATTTCCTCGTAGTATCCGGCGGCCTTCCGATTCTCGATTATCACCGATGCGTCCCGATTGCGCAGCACGCCGTCACCGGACCAGTTCTGACTCCCGAGGGCGACGATTTTCGAATCGACCAGGAAGCCCTTGTTATGTACGCCGTTCTGAATCTTGACGTTGTCGAGCGAAATTCCGGCTTCCTGGAGACGTTCCAGCCACCCGTGGCTCGTTTGGTACTGGCTGAGGATGATCTTCACATCCTTGCCGTCGCCGATCTTCTTCGTCACCGCACCTATCAGGTCCGCGAATTCAGGGTCCTGGTCCTCTCGCGGAGGATGGATATATTGCAGTTGGATGTAGAGCTTCTCGTCTGCGGAATTTAGCAGGTTCAACATCGCGGAGGTGTATACGCCCTTGTCGGGAGTGAGCAGCGGCGTGATGGTCATATCCTCCTCCAGAGACAGCGGCTTGAAGAACGTCCACGTAGCAGTGGTTTCGCCCCGGAAGCTCTCGGGGACCGCTTCGGCCGGCGTAGCGGCCGCCACGCCCGGTCCTGCCACGGGCGCATGAGTGCTCGCAACCTCGTAGTCGTGCTTTAAGTACGCTTCCAGGTCCCCGGCCAAATCGCGGTTTTCAATGATTACGTGCCAATCCCTGTCACTTTTTCGCGCTGTTGCCTGGTCATCGCCTCCAGGGGTGGAGATCGGATCGATGTCAGGTTGATTCGAGTTATTCCAATTGCCGCTCGACAGCCATACGGCCTCACTATCCCGAACCGCGACCTTGATGTGGTAGGCATTCGGAAAGATCCATTGCTGGATGTCCTTGTTGGACCGCACCAGGGCCCATGCGGCGCTCAGCGAATAGCCAAGCGCAGCCTTGAGCGCGTCCAGAGTGGCTGGATCACTCTGATCCGCCGTTGGGTTTAAAGCGGGATTATCCAGGGTGATCTCAAGTTTCTTGCCTCCGCCAAGAGAAGCTTTCACACAGTCGAGGATGTGCTCGGATGTGAAGTCATACAAGCCCACCGTTAACGTTTCTTGCGTCTCCGACACGAACTTCTTGAGCTGGGGAGAGCCGGCATCCGGACTTGCATGGCATAAAACAGAGATTTTGCCAGTGACGGACTGCAAGCTTACTCCCTCCGGCCCGGTGTACTCGATGTGCGGCTTAGCCGCCATCAATTCCGGTGCGCCTGCGGCCTCCACCTCGGCAACGCCGGCTTCAGCATCGGGATCGAACTCCCGGAAAGCCCCCGCGTTCAGCTCGGGATGTTGCGCAGCCAGCACGGCATACTTCTGCGGCTTCTGGTATCGAACTTGTTCGACATCGGTGGCCTCACGGGCATCCACGGGGATGCCGCCGACTTGCTGAGGGAGTTCAACTTTGCCCGCCCCCTTGGATGTTATCACAACAATGGCAGGTTGACTGGTAGGCCAGTCGTTCTCCAGCTTGTACCCCGGACGAATTGAAATAACTCCCGGTTGCTTGAGTTCCGGCAAGTGAGCTTCTATAATAGGCAACAGACTATCGAGCTTACTCATAGCGACTTCCTTTCCTCAAGGTTGATCGAAACGATCAGAAGCGACATGTGTCCCAAGATTTGGTATCCCCTTTGCTTGCCGCGAGGCCATAACGAGCGTTCGCAGCCACAATGGGCACCGGCCGGACGATTCCTCATAACGGTACGGTATGATAAATTATTGACTCACACCATTTATTCGAGCGGGTCGATTTCTATCATGGCGGCCCCGGGCGACAATAAGACCCTGTCCGGCGCATATTGAACACTATGCTCTTTAGCGATCGTCGCCCGCATTCCGTAGAGCGTGACGGCTTCCGCGTCCGGCACTAACTGGCTGATCACCCCGGTTTCAGACAAGGCGAATCGAACGCAACTGAAAGCAAAAGCAAGCTGTTGGGGTCCCTTGAAGGTCAAATCCAAGCCTGTCGAAGACGAAACACTCACGCCCACTTCAAGGTCCCCCACGATTTTCTTGATTGCCGGGATGTCAAGCTTGAAGTCAGCCTTGCTGACGCGGTCGACTGATATCGTGAAATCCGAGCTGGTAATGACGGAATCGAGAACAAGAAGGCTATAGGCACCGTTTCCGAAGAAAATGGCCGCGGCCGGGTCTTCTTTATCCAAACTTCTGCCTTTAAGCATGCGGCCGACAGAATTGATGTCCACCCAAAGTCGATAGACATCCCCGAAGGTGTAGGACACCTTTTTTGCCCCATCGAACTTCGGCTTGATATTGACCGAAGGCACGCCAAACCCGCCCAGTAAACCATCCAGAACGTTCAGGCCAAGATCTAGATCTACCGAACTGGTTCGTTTCCCGGATATATTCGACATCCGCGACTGTGCAAAGAGCGACGGGTCGAACTCGAGCGGCGGATTGCCGAGAACCAGCGGCGGCAATGAGCCCCGGAATGATGTTTTGCCGTCACGGGCTGCTAACACCGTGAGAGGCCGGTAACGCTCTTCAGGCACTCTGATGATGTTTTGGCCGAAAACCTCACGCAAAGTTGTTACAATATCATCACCCTCACAAAGGCCTATAAATCCCATGAATGTCCCCTTGTCGGAGAGTGACCGATGTCCGCGCACCGGTCACTGCTCGTTGAAAGAAATTCGTTTCACAGCGATTCCCGAAACGATGAACTTATCTTGTCCCCTTTCACAGATCATTTGTATCTACATAGGCTTTTATCCTGAATGCATAGTTCACCCCCTTTCTTGAAATTTGTCTGTTTTCGGTTCACCAGTTTACGGAACTTTTCTCAGTGAGGAGATCGCGGTTTAACAGCTCGGAATCGGGCCATTCTTTGTCTGCCCTAAGGTTATCTAAACAATGCTTCCCATCGCGGGTTATGCGCCCGGCCCGCAATTCCGGCTTGGTTTCCGGTTGACTTCAGTCTCAATCCCGAACTACAAAAGAAGCGCGGTTTCCGAAACGAACGTGCCAAGAATACTTAAAACGGTAATACCGTGGTGGCACGGCTGTCGACATCAGACACCTCTGACTTGTTTTAAGCCCATTATATCACAAAGAAGTTTCAAAAAAGTTTCATCCCAGCCGCTTTTTGCGAACATTGGAATGGCGTCCGAACTGTGTTCGCAAGAAATGACCCCGCCTCAAATATTTTTTTCTTTTCTTACCGCTCGATATCAAGGAAGCAGGTTGCCGGGGAACGGTAATGTGAAAGGCGAACTTGAGGGCAACATGCAACAGGTACCGCAAACCTCACCACCAATGGATCCCGGCCCCCGGCAGAGACTTCCGGGGCAGGCTGCACTCCAGGATCGAGGCCCGAAGGAAGATTCACCGGCAGAGCACGGGGGACGCAGAGCAATAGCTTTCGAAGTCTTATCTCTGTGTGCTCGGTGGTGAAAAGGGGTCTGATTTCCACCTCCGATAGCGGCCTTCGGGGGCAGGTCCTGAAGCCTGCGGGAACGACGTTATGAAGCCCGCGACCTGTTTTTTATGAGAAATGTTGGAGGTATTCTTTTTCCGGATGAACCATCCAAATCCGGATATGGTTTGTGGAGCTTGAGCATTTTCAGGACTTCGATTTGTCAGGGGCAGGAGACCGCTAGCCTCCGTTTTTCTCATGGGCCGAAAGGATGTTCAGCAAAGCGCCGCCAACCTTATGGTACCCGATGGCTATCATTGAAACCAGCCTGCCGGCGGGTTCGGTTGAATCGCAGTTGCATGCCGCTGCCTGCATATCTTTGCAAAGCGCCGCAAGCCTTTGCGCTCCGATATAGGCGCTCGAAGATTTAAGGCTGTGAGCAGATTTTCTCGCCTTCGCGAAACTGCTTCGGTCACTGGTCTGCCCCATGTGATACGGGACGCGGCGTTCTGGGGCGAGAGCGTCAAGCCGTCCACAGACTCGATCATCAGGCGGCTTGTGAAGGTTGGCGCCAGCGTGGTCTCCGTGCCGGGAAGTGGTATGTCCACGTTGCGTCGGCTTCTTCTCTCGCCCATTACTATCGTATTTGCCTGACGCACGACCTATCGAGGTGTAGTGAATCGCGCCAAGTAAGTGCGGAGGTGTGTCTGAAATAGAAAAAACCAGTCTTTAGGTTTCACTCATTTAGGTTTCACTTGCAAGTTTAAGTGGGAAATCGTATGATTCACGGTTCATCGAGTTGTCAAGGGCATTTCTTCAGGCACAATCCTATTCCAGGGCCATTCGGCAATTACAGATAGACAAGTTGCCGCTTTATGCCGGGTTGATATATCACGGCTTCTTCCCGGAAGAGGCTGCAAATTTGCCGGATTTGCCTGAAAAAGGGGACTGGGGCCCCAGTCGCGAAAGGTGCTTTAATGTTTCTATCCGCTGGTTTAACGCTGCTGCCGATCATTTTGATTGTATATCTTATGATCAAAAAGCAATTTGCCGCCGATACGAGCGGCGTGATCGGCTGGCTTACGACCCTGATCGTCGCATGGTTTTTCTTCCACACGTCATTGGAGGTTGCCCTGCGCTCTTCAATGGCAGGGATTGTCGCTTCCTTTCCGGTCTCGCTGATGGTTGTAACCTCGATACTGCAGATATCTTTCATGGAGGCAACCGGAGCGCTCCAAAGAGTAGCTGTCTTCGTGAAGACCTTTGCGTCAGGGGACAGAGCCGTACAGATCATGTTGATCAACGTTGGCGCCGGGACCCTCCTGGTGTCGATAGGAGCTACTCCTGTTTCTATTTTGCCTCCCATCCTGATTGCCCTGGGGTATTCGAGCTATGTTGCCGTAGCGCTTCCCGCCATTGGATTTGACGCCCTATGCACCTTTGCCCTCCTTGGTGCCCCGCTTGTGGTTTATTCCGATCTTACAGGTACTCCGCTGGTTCAATCGGCCCAGATCTTCGCAAAATTTTTGCCGGTCATATCGACCCTTATCGGATTCGGCATGCTCTGGATTGTGGGTAAATTCAAACTGGTAAAGGAGGGGTTAATACCCTGCACGATCGCCGGGCTGACAAACGGTGGCGTTGCAATTGCGGTGGCCTATATTCCGGTTTTGGCCTCAGGGGTCGTGTTGACGGGGGTTATAGCCGGTTTTTTCACCATGTTGGTTATGCTCCTGTATTTGAAACTTATCGGGAAGCCGATAGTCGACCGATCGCATTTAAATCAAGACGATCTCGAAATTGAAAAACGGATGTCGTTGATGCGGGCGCTTTCGCCATGGGTTATTCTTATCGCGGTATCCTTTGCCATCAACTTTTACTCCCCATGGTTCAACGCGCTCTATAAAACTCTAGCCATGCCAATATCGCTCATCCCGGGTCAGTCGATCAAAACCCGGATGCTCTGGAATGCCTATACCTGGGTGCTCATCAGCACTATTCTATCGGCCCTTTTCATAAGACCCTCGGCCAAGGCAGTTCAAAGCACCGTTATGAAATGGGCCAGGCGCGCTCCGAGGCCCGCTTTTTCGGCCGCCATATACTTTGCGGTTGCATTTCTCATGAATAATTCCGGTTTGCAGAACACGGGGACTGAGTGGAAAATGGTTGAGCCGGCCTGGAACATGATTTGGGTCCTATCACAGGGGTCCGCAATGCTCTTTGGGACCTTCTATCCGTTTATCAGCGGCTACCTGGGGATGTTCGGGGGCTTTCTGAGCGGAAGTGAAGCCTCAACCATAGCAATGTTTACAAAATACCATCTTTTGACATCGAAGATTCTCAGTGTTGATGCGCTGATTGTTACGGCCGTTACAGCTATAGGCGGAGGACTGGCAAGCGTGATTTCTCCGGCCAAACTGCAAAATGCAGCGGCAACGATCGATGCCTTGGGGATCGAAAGCCAGGTAATTAAAACGGCTTTCATCATCTCCTTTCTTATCACCCTGGTCGCCTCGCTTCTTGCTTTGATGATGACCTGGGGGGTACCGTGGTTCATCTAGGTTTCTGTTCTCGGGCCGGGCCCGCCGGCTCGCCCGGCATTTGCCCCGGACAACCCCTCGGGGTCATTCGACTTTCCCCGATCAGCGGAACTTGAAATTCATCCTTCGTGACCTCGATCCATCTACCGGCAACTCACCTTCTTGCGGAAGCGTCCGTGGCGGGATATACCGCCATTGGGGACCAGGCTCGGGGTGAGGGGAATCGATTCGGCGCTCATACCCCGAATCCCGGCAATATTTCCCTTTCGTTGTTTCCTGCGCGAGAATCAGTGCTGCCGAATGAAGACCCGGTGAAAATGAAAAGGGCGGTTGCAATACGGAGAGCACAACCGCCTTTGATGCTTCACAACCTGGCAGTACTTATTTCCAGAGCGGAATTACCATTCGAAGAACGAGCCAGTCGCCGCCGACGTCATTGTTGATATAAACGCCGAAATTATAAATAAACTCCATACTGAGCGGCCCGAAATTGTAGCCGACAATGGGGCCGACCGTCCAGGCATTCGCCTTTGAGTCCGGAAGGTTGACCCCCTTCCATGTATCGGTCGTGGTCTGTGTTTCCTGACCGGCCCCAACGCCTATGGTCCATTTGCCCCACGTGTACGCGACGGTGTAATCGACCGCGAGTTGCTGCCCGGACTGGTAATCGGTGCCGGTGTCCTTGGTCTGGAAGGCATAATGGAAGTCGGCGCTGACGTTCCAGCCAGCGTGCAGCCAACTGAGCCCGAGTGTAGGTTCGAAAGTATAGGTGCCGTTGCCGGCGACAGCAAAAATTCCGGGGCCGAGAGTTGTGGCCGTCGCCGCACTGTTGGTCGGGTCATTTAGAGCGATCCCGAGGCCGGTTTTGACGCGGAAATCGCAGGGCAATCTCCAGGACAATTCGTAGGGAACCAGAATGGTATTGAAAGCACCCCATTGAGCACCGGTGTTGTTCTGTGCGGTGAAACCCGCTATAGCAGCAGTGGCGCCCTTGATTCTCAGGTTCGTGTAATCGAAGGGCTGGGCTATGGCCATGCCATAATCCGCGCCCAGGAATTTACACCCGGGGACCCACACCAGAACGGGAATGTCGACGTAGGCGAACAAGCTGAGGTCCCTGTTTATCTTTCCGCTGGGGAATGGGGCAATGCCACCCCCGCCTGTCGCCTGTGAAGCGTTGAAAAGATTTCCGTATTGATGGTATGCAGGTGCAAATTGCGAGGAATGAATCAAATAAACTCCCGGAGGTGGAAGTGCCCCTGCGGCAAGCCCTTCATTTATGCCTCTCAAGTGCGGGTCCCAGGTTTCAGTTGCTAAAGCAGGTGCGACAAATACCGCCGCCGCCGCCAATACAAAGAGTGCCAAGAAAAACTTCTTCATCTATCCCCCCCAATTGTGAAAAAGATTACGATTTTCCATGAAGAGCAGCAAAACCTATCCCCCATAGGCGCTCGCTTTCAGCCCGCAATGCGGGCAACCATCAATATTTGACCCATACCCTCCTCTCGTCGTAGAGATCGACCGAACAGTTTACTTAGCCCCGGAGCGCAGACAAAAATGAGGTTGAACAAGCGCCGGGCGGACCAGAAAATGCAGAGGTGCGCAAAGCTCGCCAACTTGTCTATCTGTAATTGCCGAATGGCCCTAGAATATGATTTTGCCTGAAGAAATGCCCTTGACAACTCGATGGGCCGTCAAATCATACGATTTCCCACTTGAGCTTGCAAGTGAAACCTAAATGAGTGAAACCTAAAGACTGGTTTTTTCTTCAGACACACCTCCGCACAAGGGCTTGTCCGTAAATAGGCCTTTTAGGGACCGCGCCGGATTTTGAGACCGATTTCGGTCGCGACGATTGAGCAAAACCGCAGGCGTAGCCGGCCTACGTTGAGAATTTTGCGATTGAGGAGCGGCCGAAGCGATCCAAAAGCCGGATGCGGGCACAAAGGATTTATTTACGGACAAGCCCTTAATTAGCGCGATTCACTACACCTCGATAGGTCGGGCGTCAGGCAAATACGATTTTGCAGCGCGGAGGATCGATAACCCGGACCGGTTCTTCGCGGCTGAAGACCTTCGACGCGGGTACAGGAGTCACTGGATGCGGAGAAACACTCGTATCGAAAATGCTCTCCCTCTCGCAAAGGTCGTCCATACAAATCCTCTTGTGCTTCGCACCCGGATAACAGAGAGCTATCCGGGCCACCCGCGTATTGTTAATTGGAATTATGCGTCTTTGCCGGGGAGGTGTCTAACTTCGGAAAATTCCGGATTTTGACATGAATGGACCGGGATTAGGATCGTTTTCAAGTAAACTGACGGCAGGCTCCGCAAACGGAATGTCCCCGCTGCCGTGGGAAGCTGTTCGCAGACCTCGGATCGCTCAGCACGAAGCTCGACCTCTCACTGTTCTTTCAACAATGCGAGTCGACATATTCAAATCATTTTCATTCCGCACTCCGCCACATCGGGATTTGCCACAGTGGCAAGATCCGGATGTATCCGGAATCCGTGGATGCGTCCGGAACGGAGAAAACACACAAAGGCAAGCGCAAGACCTGGTTGAGTTCTCATCTGTTCGCGATTGAATTTACAACTTAAAGTTTCTCAAAGAGATCTACAATACTCTGTCCTGCTAAGCACATTCCATACGGGTGACAAAGAGGTTGCCGTCACCAATCTTTCCAGTGAGGGCCGTGTTTTGAATCGTTTTCACCACCTCTTTGCCCTGCTCATCGTTGACTGATATCGTGAGCATCAAATCGGGTTCGAAATTAACGGTGTATGAGGCGCCCCGATACGTCTCGATGTGCGCCTTGTGTCGTCCGAACCCCTTCACCTCGAAAACGGTCATCACCTGGACACCGATCTCCAATAGTGCTTTTCGAACTTCTTCCAGTTTGAACGGCTTTATGATTGCCTCTATTTTTACCATGCTCATTCTCCTTCTTGCCTTGTTTGAATCGCGAGATTGTTAATGATGTTCAAGTAAACCCGGGCAATTGGCAATCCGGCCATTTGTATCCGGAGTCCACAGACTCCGAATCGACTCCGGGGCAGGCCGTTTCCTCGATTACCGTCTGTTCTCTCCTTCTTGAGTATTTAACCGCGTTTTCGCGCGAAGAATTTCCGCCCGCCGACAGATAGAGACTTCTGGTGCTGCGCAACGCTTAACCAGGGAAGCAATTTATTTGCCAACACCCTGGTGTCGGCCCGGGGTGGAGTTTGGAAGGTTTTTGCCGGCAGGATGAGTTCAAAATATGCAAACTAATTGATACAAAATAATATCAAAATATTGGGCAAATGAACAAAATTGCACCATTCGTGCACGAAAACTCATCCGAATTAATTCGGCATCGAACAGGCCCAGCATTAGACTGGCAGGCTCCGCAAACAGAATGTCCTCGCCGCCCTGGGAAACTGTTCGCAGACCTCGGCAATTGCAACCAGTGCTGGCTAGGCCGGAGTGTTCCCAGAGTGGAACAATCCCGACACATGACCTGTGGCACAGCTTCTCTTGAATCCAAGAACGCCCTTTCTCGGCAGTACCGAGAATCCAGTGCGCATCCAACTCTTCTGCCAGAATGCATTTCGCCCTGTTTTAATCTCCCACCCTATTACCTACCTGCCCAGAGGTACCCGTTAGCCGGATGAACTTGATTGACTTACCACATAACATCACAGGGTTAAAGCGAATGCAGCATGATAAATAACTGCATAAAACACATATTAATGATTTACTGGTTTGGACTAATCATATTAAATATAACTTTTACGCATTGACAATATTAATAAAGCCATTAGTCTAAAAGAGTAAGATGTTTGATATAAATTTGTTTTCCTGTTTTAATGTAGATGTAAAAGGAGATTACGATGGATTTCAACGTAGATCAACTTAGGAAAGAAAAAAGGCCACTCTGGATGACTAATCTCGGTGTTGAAACAATGGCTGATGCTCTTGTGGGAGGCGGTGGAGACATCCGTACCGATCGTTTATCGGTCGATAGTGATCGCATGACTGGAGAAGAGGTTGAAAAGGAATACGACCCCAAAGATGTGGAATTCATTTTAGCAGGACGGGAAGTTGGCGAGGATTACAAATCCTAAATTTCGATTTTCGGTGTCTACACCATCGCCGTCATGGTTCTCGGGCCGAACACAATAAAGCCCGGGAACACGGCTAGATCAGACCTGCGTTTCTATGATCCAAAATTCGAGCCTTTCTTCGAATCGTTCCCAGCCCATCGACTTATAAAATCCGCGCTCCCGATCAGATTTCACCCAAATAGTCGTTAGCCTGATTCTTGTCTCGCTTTTTCAGAGAAACGCTTGAAGGGATATAGTTGAGGGTCCGGGCATCGATGGCCTTCACTTCGTTTATGTTTGATTGTCAAGTCTAGTCCGGTCTTTTTGAGGGCAGCGTGATAATGAATGTCGTTCCTGTTCCCGGCGTGCTCGTTGCCGTAATGCTCCCATTATGCCTCTCAACGATCCTGCGGCAAACGGGAAGTCCCATGCCTGTTCCTTCGTAGGCGCTCCGACCGTGCAGACGCTGGAAAAGAGTGAATATCCGGTCAAGATAGCGTTCGTCGAAGCCGATGCCGTTATCTTCAACAAAGATTTGATAGTATTGTTCGCCTTGACCTGACCCGCTTCGGTCCGCGTTGTCGATGCTCTTCGCATAGATGTTGATGAGCGGTGTTTTCTCACTGCGAAATTTCAGCGCGTTCTCGATAAGATTCTTGAATAGCTGTAACATCTGAGCCGGATCAGCGTCGAGTGTCGGCAGGTCTCTGACTTCAAAAGTTGCATCCGCCTCCCTCACGAGTTGCCCCATGCCGGCCCAAGCCTCCCTGACTAATACTGTCAGGTCAACAGGAGTAAGCGGTTCCGTGATAGTACTCACCCGAGAGTAGTTGAGCAGTCCACGGACCATGTCCGACATTCGCCTGGCGGCATTAAGCATTCGTTCCAGGTAATCGCGCCCCAGATTGTCAAGAACCCCGGACGACCTGTCCTTGACCATATTGCCGAACGTCTGGATCTTTCGAAGCGGTTCCTGCATGTCGTGGGAGGCGGAATAGGCAAAGTCCTGCAGTTCCCGGCTGCTGCGTTCCAGCTTCTCCATGGAGAGTTTGAGATCTTCCTCCGCGCGCCTGCGCTCTTTGATCTCTTGCATAAGTAGTTCATTTGCGCTGGCCAGTTCGGCCGTGCGGTCCTCAACCCGCTTTTCCAGTTCGTCATGAGCCCGCCGTAACTCTTGTTCAGCGATCTTGGCGTGGGAAATATCGATAATTGACGTTCTGCACAGGCATCTTCCTTTTGCAGTCTCAACGAAGATGCTCTCCAATCGCGCATAAAACTCCGCGCCACCTCTTGCCCTTAGCTTCACCTCACAGGTCTGCCGCTCCCTCGTCTTGAAGACCCTTGCGATGTGTAAACGCGATTTTTCCTTATCCTGATCAAGGACAAAAAAATGAAAAATACTTTTTCCGAGGCGTGCTCTTTCAATGCCCAACTGGTTTGCAGCGGCAAGATTGGCTTCGATTATCAGACCGTTTTCATCGGATGTCAGGTAGCCGACGGGGGCAAAGTCATAGAGGTCGGCATACCGCGTGCGGGATTCCTCAAGCTGAACATGTGTCTTGCGGAGTTCTTCATTTTGCATCTCAAGCTCGATCTGATGAACCCGCAACTCGTGGATGAGGCGCTTGGCGTCTTCTGCGGGGACATCGTCGGGCAGGTCCGAATCTTTCACTTTCGCTTCGGCTTTCCTGCGCAAAATGGCGTTGCTGTCCTTACCTCTCTTTTTCATTAACGATTTCTTCCTGCGGTTTTGAGGAATTTCAGGGACCCATGTACTGCACGAAAAAACCGAATAGGTGGGCGCTTCCCGGCTTCTTGCTGATTCACGTCATCAGGATGAGCGGGAAAATGAACGGCAGGCTTCTCAACTATCACACGACCCCGAGTTAGCACGGGCTACGCCTGCTTCTTCTGCGATAGCTATAAATCAATTATACTGTATAATGTTACAGACATTAAAGAAATTTCCCCTCAAGTCGAGGAAAAACTTATGACCACATCCGGCCCTCCGAAAGAGACTAGTTCCGAACAGGAAGTGAAGAATTTTCCCATTGTCGGCATAGGCGCCTCCGCCGGCGGTCTGGAAGCGCTCGAAGCTTTCATGGCCCACATGCCGCCCGAGACTGGGATGGCTTTTGTGATCATCCAGCACCTTAGCCCGAAACACAAGAGCCTGATGGCCGAAATCCTTCAGAGGGCCACGCTTATGAAGGTCGTCCAGATTGAGGATGGGATGCGGGTCGAGCCCAACAGTGTCTATCTCAATCCGCCGGAGAAGGAAGTAGCTCTGTTCAATTCCATTTTTCAAACTGTAGATATAGCATCAGGCGAGGGATTCCGGTTGCCCATTGACTACTTCTTCCGCACGCTTGCCGAAGACATGGGCGAAAAAGCCATTTGCGTCATTCTCTCCGGTACCGGGTCGGACGGCTCTCAGGGTCTAAAGGCGATCAAGGCAAATGGCGGCTTGGCGGTGGCCCAGGAAGAGAAGCAGGCAAAATATGCCGGAATGCCCCAAAGCGCCGTTGAGACTGGCCTGGTGGATTTGGTATTGCCGGTTGAAAAAATGCCTGAAGAACTGAGCCGGTACGTGAAACACCCCTACGTGAGGATCGGCGATGAGGGCATCCATCTCGAAGAAACGGAGGCGGGCGCTCTCCGTAAAATCCTCATGCTGATTCGCTCCAGTGCCGGCGTGGATTTTACTCATTACAAAGAATCGACGATTCTTCGACGAATTCAACGACGCATGGCGTTGCATCAACTTGAACGAATGATTGCCTACCTCCGGTTTCTCCAGGAGCGACAGAGCGAAGTGGAGGTGCTCTTTAAGGACCTGCTCATCGGGGTGACCAGTTTCTTCAGGGACCCTCAGGCTTTTGCAGTTTTGGAGAAAAGAATCATCCCTCTCCTGCTGGAGCAAAACAGGGCACATTCTCCTTTGCGCATCTGGGTCCCGGGCTGTTCCACCGGTGAGGAAGCTCTCTCCATCGCCATACTCCTGGCGGAAGCACAAGGTGAGATGAACATGCCTTTCGACGTCCAGATCTTTGCAACGGACCTGGACCCGGATGCGGTGGAGTACGCCCGCGCTGGCAAATACCCGGAAAGTATCGCCGCCGATGTCCCGGAAGAGTTGCTCCAAAAGTATTTTAGAAAGGAAGATAAAGGGTACAAAGCATCCAAAAAGATCCGTGAGATGGTCGTCTACGCCGTTCAAAACCTCGTCCTGGACCCGCCGTTTTCCCGGCTTGACCTCATCAGTTGCAGGAATCTGTTGATCTACCTCGATACAACCCTGCAGCAGAAGGTCTTTTCGACCCTCTACTATTCCCTGAGGCAAGACGGGTACCTGTTCCTCGGCTCTTCGGAGAGTATCGGCACGTTTACCAATCTCTTTGCCCCTCTCGATGCCAGGTGGAAGATCTATCAGCGCAAAGGGACCGTTCAGCGGATGATTTCCGCCCCCTCTCAACCATTTTCGCAAGTCGGCACCTCGCTCCCTGACCGAAAGGAAAGGAAGATGGCTGGAAGAGAAGTCGCTATCCGCGAAGTGGCCGAAAAGCGGCTGATCGCTCAGTATGTCCCTGCCTGTGTATTTATCGACGAGAACTACAATACTCTCTACTTTCATGGAGCAACCCACAAGTACCTGGTTCAGCCGGGCGGAGAGATGACGTCCAATATTTTGAAGATGGCCCGCAGGGAATTGCACGCCAAGCTGACCTCAGCCCTTAGCAAAGCCTTCCGGCAAAAGACGGCAGTCGTCTGCGAGGGGGTGCAGATAGCCCGGGATGACGGCGGGATTCTCAGTGTGGATGTGATCGTACAGCCTGTTAGGGAACCGAGCCTCATGCAGGACCTGATCATGGTCGTATTCGAGGAAAAGCCCCGTTCGGGTAAAGCTGCTAAACGAGACAGAAAGTCTACCGAGTGCTCGGAGACAGACCCGCGCATACTGAACCTTGAAAACGAGCTTCAGGCGACGAAGGAGTATCTTCAAGCCACTATCGAGGAACTTGAGACGGCAAACGAGGAGCTCAGGTCCACCAACGAGGAGATCCAGTCCACCAATGAGGAATTAATGAGTACGAACGAAGAGCTGGAAACCTCAAGGGAGGAACTGGTGACCATGAATTCGGAGCTCCAGGGAAAGGTCATGCAGCTCTCGGACCTCAGCAGCGACATGGAGAATCTGCTTATCTCCACCGCAATCGGAACGGTCTTTCTGGATACCCGGTTAAATATCAGGCGCTTCACTCCGGCTATGACCGGGATTTTCAATCTTATCCCCTCCGATGTCGGGCGGCCGATAAGCGATATCACGTCAAAGCTCGCAGACTATGACCTTTCGGCTAGCGCCATGGATGTGCTGAAAACGCTGCAGCAAAGAGAAGCAGAGGTACAGAGCAAGGAGGGGGCCTGGTTTTCCATTCGCATGCTCCCGTATAGAACCGTGGACAATGTGATCGACGGTGTTGTTGTCGCGTTTGTCGATATTACTGCTGTTAAAGAGGCGGAAAAGATTGCAAGCGATGCCAGAGCTTTTGCTGAAAATATTACCGACACAATACGGGAGGCGCTGCTCGTTCTCGACGGGGACCTCAGGGTCGTCTCGGCCAACAAGGTTTATTACAGGAATTTTGAGACTACCTGCGATAAGATCGAAGGGGAACACTTTTTTAGCCTTTGCGAAGGCCAGTGGAACATCCCGAGACTTCGGGAATTCCTCGAAAAAATCATTCCTGAGAGTTCTTCATTCAATGATTTCGTGGTGGAGCACGACTTTTCGGATATCGGGCATAGGAAAATGGTTCTTAACGCCCGGATCATGAAGCGGCAGAGCGGAAAGCCCGATCTTATCCTGCTCGCCATCGAGGACATTACCGAGAGGGCGGATCATGGCAGATAAGACGCGGGAGCGAAGGTTGGCGGCCGATCTTCGCATCGAGGCCGAAAAAAAGCTCGCGCATCTGGAAAAGATCTCCTCTCCGGACGAAGCCAAATAGTTTGTCTGCAATTTCCGGAACGAAATTCTATCTGCCTCATTAGCGATCCCGTCAAAATGTCACGCAATTGTCACGGTTTCTAAACCAAACTGTCACCTGTTAATGCTCAACTTGCATGAGAGGGCTGTCCCGGCATTTCAATTAGGGAGGGTGGCGTTTTTTGTCCTGTCGCGCGGCATGTTTGATGCCTTTTGTGATTGCCTCTGGAGCAATTAAGGTCCGCGATGTTGTTGGAGTCGATTCAATTGAGGAAGACTACAGTCTTCTCTTGCAAGCAATCCTTCGGTTTGGCGATTGGGCCTTGAAATGGGGTAAATATGATTACCAAAAAGATGCTGTGTTCGAGTCTGGTGTTGTTGGTCCTGGGTTTCGGCCTGTTTTATTCAACCGCGGATGCCGCGGAAGACTTCGTGAAATTGATGGGAGCGGGAGCGAGCTTCCCGGCCCCACTCTACAACAAATGGTTTAAGGACTACCACGGCCTTCACTCGAACGTTCAGGTCGACTATCAGTCAGTCGGCAGCGGAAGCGGCATCAAGAATTTCATTAACAAGACCGTTGACTTTGGCGCCAGCGATGCGGGAATGAAGCCTGAGGAGATAGCCCAGGTCGACGTCGGAGTGCAGTTGCTGCCCATGACCGCGGGCGCCATTGTGCTGACCTACAACCTTGAGGGCGTCCCGGAACTGAAGCTCACGCGTGAGGCCTACATCGGGATCTTTCTCGGGAAAGTCACCAAATGGAATGATCCCCTGATCGTCAAGGCCAATCCGGACGCGAAGCTGCCCGACAGTCTGATCAATGTCATCGTCCGGGCCGACGGCAGCGGCACCACATTCGTTTTCTCGCAGCATCTGGCCTCGATAAGCCCGGAGTTCGCGCATAGTCCCGGTGTCAGCACGATGCCGAACTGGGCCGTAGGGACCAGGTCCAAGGGCAACGAAGGCATAACGGCGAGCATCCGCACCACACCCGGATCGATCGGCTATATCGAATACGGCTATGCCAAAGGACAGGGTCTGCCCATAGCCGCACTGGAGAACAAGGCAGGCAAATTCGTCAAGGCCTCCACGTCTTCCGCCCAGGCGTCTCTCGCCGCCGTGAATATGCCCGCAGACCTCATGGCATGGCTGCCCGACCCCGCCGGGGACGATTCCTATCCCATCGTGACCTATACCTGGCTGCTTTGCTACAGGCACTACAACGATGCAAACAAACTGAAAGCATTGAAAGGCGTCATCGAATACGGCCTGACCGAAGGGCAAAAGAGCAGCGAACAACTCGGCTACGTCCCTCTCCCTGCCCCGGTCGTGGCGAAGGTTAAAGAAGCCTTGAACAACATTGAGGGCAAATAGCTTTAAGGGAAATCCAGTCATTATGCCTGCAGTGAGCCAGAGTTCGGTTGGTAGAGCAGCACCCATCTCTCGCGCGCCGACGTTCGCAGAGAAGTACGGCAATATTGTCTTCCGGTGGGCCACCTACCTGTTCGCCTGGTTGACCGTCTTCCTGGTGCTCTACATCGTGTACACCATCTCCAAGCAGGCACTGCCGGCAATGAGCAAGTATGGCTGGGGCTTCATCACCGGTACCACATGGGACCCGAACACCATGCAGTACGGCGTGCTGCCCGAGATCTGGGGCACGCTGTACAGCTCGCTGCTGGCCCTGTTTATGGGCAGTCTGTTCGGTCTCGCGGTGGCCATATTTCTCAGCGAACACTACCTTGGCGCTTTCGTGTTCTCCCTGTTGAAAACGGTCGGACTTCAGTTTCACCCCGTCTGGGGGAAGCTGCCCGATAAGCTGGAGTATTTGCTCAAGAATCTCATCGAACTTCTTGCCGCCATTCCGAGCGTGGTCTACGGGTTGTGGGGCATATTCTTCGTCATCCCCCTGATTCGCCCTTTCTGTCTCGCCTGGCATGCAAAGCTGGGATGGATTCCGCTCTTCGGCACGACTTTAAGCGGTCCGGGCATGCTGCCCGCCGCCATTGTGCTCTCCATCATGATTCTGCCGACCATTTCGGCTATAAGCCTCAATGCCCTGCTGGCGGTGCCTCCCAAGCTGCGCGAAGCAGCCTATGGACTCGGCGCAACGCGATGGGAAAGCATCCTGGCCATCCTCCTCCCGACAGCTTTGAAGGGGATATTCGGAGCGATCATCCTGGCATTCGGCCGGGCCCTCGGTGAGACTATGGCGCTGGCCATGCTCGTGGGCAACTCCAACGTTATCAGTTGGTCCCTCTTTTCACCTGCCAACACTTTGGCCGCTTTGCTGGCAAACAACTTCGCCGAAGCGAGTGCGAAGGAAGTCGGTGTTCTCATGTACGCCGCGCTCATTCTCCTTGGCATCACTATCATCGTCAACATGGTGGGAGCCTTCGTTTTGAACAGGGCCTCGGTGGGCCGGGGAGGAGTTCGCTGATGAGTGAGCCGGATATCCGTCCATCTGCCGCTCCGGTAAACGAAACACCTGCCGTCGGGATCGACCTCGGTAAATTGGAGAAGTCTCTGCGCCGTCCTCGCACGGCCTTCAACTTTATCATGAGTGGGCTTACGAGCCTCATGACCATCATGGCGCTTGTGCCGCTCTTTTCAGTGGTGCTGATGCTGCTGGTAAAGGGTGGCAAGCGGCTGAGCCTCAGTATCTTTACAGAATTACCGCCTGCTGCCTTCGAGCAGGGGGGCGGGTTTGGAAACGCCATCGTCGGCACCCTCGTCATGGTCGGCCTCGCGGCGCTGATCAGTGTGCCCTTCGGTGTTCTTGGCGCGGTGTTCCTGGCCGAAGTGGGGCCGGATACCCATCTGGCCAGGGTTGTGCGCATGTGCGCCAAAGTCCTTACCGGATTTCCATCCATCCTTGCCGGCGTGTTCGCCTATGGGGCCGTAGTTTTGGTCACCGGCGGCTTTTCCGCAGTGGCAGGGGGAATCGCCTTATCGATCCTGATGCTGCCGACCGTAATGCTGACAGCCGAAGAAGCGATTCGCATGGTGCCTTCGAAAATGCGCGAAGCTGCCATCGGAATAGGGGCCACCCAGACCCAGGCGGTCTGGATGGTGCTGCTGCCAACCGCTTTTCCCGGAATCCTCACCGGAGTCATGCTGGCCATAGCCAGGGCGGCAGGCGAGACAGCGCCTCTTCTGTTCACGGCCCTTTTCAGCAATTACTGGCTTACTTCCGGCGGACGTATCGACTTCATGCAGCCGATGGCCTCACTGGCAGTGCTGATTTACAACTTTTCGGCCATGCCTTTTGAAAACCAGGTTGAACTGGCCTGGGCCGCGGCCCTGGTGCTTGTATTATTAGTCCTCACGGTGAACTTGATCGGGCAGGGCCTGTCGAGAAAAAACATGGAATAGAGGTCTTATCGAAGGAAAACAGGAGGTACTCTCTATGAATCAAGCTGCCATGAACATTTCAACGGTGCCCGATGACTGCAACGGCGTGGTTATCGACTGCAACATCAAAGAACTGTTCTACGGTAAATTCAAAGCCGTACGAGATACCAGCATCCCGATCGAACGAGGCAAAATCACGGCCTTCATCGGGCCGTCCGGGTGCGGTAAAAGCACGGTGTTGCGGTGCCTGAACCGGATGAACGATCTGGTGCGAGGGTTTCGCTTTGAAGGACACGTACACTTCCAATGCAGAGACATATACGGTCCCAAAATCGACCCGGTGGCCGTCCGCCGTCATATTGGCATGGTATTTCAACAACCGAACCCTTTTGCCTTGAGCATCTTCCGGAACGTGGCCTTTGGCCTCAAGTTGAACGGTTTTAAGGGAAACCGGGAAGAGCGCGTCGAGCGGGCACTTCGAAAGGCGGCCCTGTGGGACGAAGTCAAAGACAAGCTGCACAACAGCGGCCTCTCTTTGTCCGGAGGTCAACAGCAGCGCCTTTGCATCGCCCGCGCAATTGCCACCGAGCCTCAAGTGCTGCTGATGGACGAGCCGTGTTCGGCCCTTGACCCAATAGCTACGCGCAGGATCGAGGAGTTGATGTTGGAGTTGAAAGACAGTTACACCATTGCCATCGTTACCCACAATCTCCAGCAGGCCCAGCGGGTAGCCGACAAAACCGGTTTCCTGTACGTTGACACCACTCAGGGGGGTCGCACCGGATATCTGGTCGAATTTGGCGAAACCCAACAGATCTTTGAAAATCCCGGGGAAAAACATACACAGGATTACATAAGCGGCAAATTCAGTTAATCCCCTGTTGCTCTCCGGCGGCGGCGTCGGTAAGGAACTACCCATGAGCATGCGAAAAACCCTGTTATGCCTGGCGCTTCTCGTCTTTGCCCTGGCCGGACCTTCTCTTTCGGCTCAGGCGCAACCCACCCCAAAAGCGCCTCCGGGCGCCATCCTGATAAAGGGGGCGGGGGCAACCTTCCCATCGCCGCTCTATGAAAAGTGGTTTCAACTATACCAGAGGCTGCATCCTGAGGTGGTATTGCACTACGAACCGGTGGGCAGCGGCGCCGGAGTCCAGCGATTTATCGGTGTTGGCTTGGAAGAGGAAAAACGCGTAGATTTTGGGGCGAGCGATGCCGCTATGAATGACGCCGAAATTGCCCAGGTGCAGCGCGGTGTTCGTCTCATCCCGATGACCGCGGGCGGCGTCGCCCTCGCTTACAGCCTGCCCGGGTTGGAGGGTCGGCTCAGGCTGAGCCGCGCCGCATATACCGGCATCTTCCTTGGAAAGATCAAGAACTGGAATGACCCCGTCATCGTCGAATGCAACCCCGGCCTTAAGCTCCCGAAGTTGACGATAGTTGCCGTGGCGCGTAGCGACAGCAGCGGCACCACATTTGCCTTCACAAAACACCTCGACGCCGTCAGCCCCGAATGGCGTCAGAGATATGGCGCGCAGAGCATCGTTGACTGGCCGGGAGGTCCGATGCGAGCCAAGGGCAATGAAGGGATCGCCACGCTCATCAAGCACTCCATAGGCTCGATCGGCTACGTCAGCCTGGGCTTTGCCCAAAAGTTGGCCCTCGATGTGGCGGCTTTGGAGAACAGGGCAGGGCAATACATCGTCCCGTCAATCGAAAGCGCAACGGCGGACATGGCGGCGGCTGAATTGCCTGACAACCTGCGGCTTTTCCTGCCGGATCCCGAGGGACCCGAATCCTACCCCATCGTCACCCTCAGTTGGGTCCTCCTCTATGGGAACTACGAAGACTCGAAAAAAGCGCAAGTCATCAAGGGGCTGTTTGATTGGTGTCTGCATGATGGACAGCGCTTTAGCGCCGATCTCGGCTATATTCCGCTCCCGCCGAACATTGTCGCTAAGGCCGCCTCCGCCCTTGCCGGAATCAACCCATAGCATCCCGGTTTCGCTAGTCTCCCCTCATCTTCCGTCCTCCGCCCTCCGTCCCCCGTCTTCCATCCTCCGTCCTCCGTCTTCCGTCCTCCGCCCTCCGTCCCCCGTCTTCCATCCTCCGTCTTCCGTCCTCCGTCCTCTGTCTTCTGTCCTCCGTTTAGCTTTACACTCTGTAAAGAGCTGAACTTTAGCGGCCCATTTCGAAGTGCGCTCCAGTCGATTTGCTGGTGGCTAGTGCTGTTGTACCAGTTGTCCCGCATGGCCGGCCTTGAATTTCGCCTGTCTCAACCCTTGGGAAGCATCTGGCTGCAGACGGCGAAAAAGGCTCGCGATCAAGCAGGAGGTCCAGGACTACATTGGGATCGTTTTCAACTAAACTGAGAATAGGCTCGACAGACCCATGTCCTCGCCGCCTTCGAAAGCTGTTGCAGAACTCAGATTGCTCAGCACGAAACTCGATACATCTTACGGCTCATTGAACAATGCGAGCCAACATGTTCAAATCATTTTCGTTCCGCACTCCACCACATCGGGATTTGCGACAGTGGCGAGGGGCGTTGAGTTGCGGGATTGAATTTACCTGCCGGTGGGATACTCAATGATAGTAAGCACGTAGTAGGGAGCAGGCGGTGTGCTTCAGGTGAAGATCAGGTGATTTGCCTTTGGGATATTCCATGATGAAACCACGTTGGAGGCCTCGGGGGGGGATTTCCACTGCCGGAACTTGCGCCGGACCATCATGAGTTGATTGAAAATCTCACATATATGCTATAGGTTTAGAAGGAACTCAACGAAAGGAGAAACTAAATGACCTCGCTTTTGAAAAAGGCTTTCGATGCAGCATCCTCGCTTCCCGCCGACCGCCAGGACGCTATCGCAAAGCAAATTCTTGCTGAAATCGAAGATGAAAAGCGGTGGGACGAGGCATTTGTCGGTTCACAGGACAAACTGGCTGCTATGGCTGCTGAGGCGATTGCAGAGAATAAAAAAGGGAAAACCCGTCCGATGAAAGAGATATTTTGATCAGCAAGGCTTCCAGCAGATTTTGGAAAGCTTTCGAACGTCTTCCGTCCGATGTGAAGGACAAGGCAAGGGAAGTTCATAGACCTTGGACGCAGGACCCTCAGCAATCCTTCCTTCCAGTTTAAGAAAGTCCACGAACGACTGAATATTTACTCAGTACGCATAAGTCTCGGGTGGCGTGCCCTGTGCGTCAAGGAAGATGGAATCTTCATCTGGTTCTGGATCGGCTCTCATCCTGAATATGAGAGGATTCTGTCACAGATCTGATCCCTTAGTTCCCCGCCTCTCATCCCCGTTTATGTGTATGGTCTGTCAAGTGCTGCCTGATTCTCCCAAAAGATTGGTCGGCCCTGATGTAAGCGCCCTGGTTCCGCTGGATGCCTGCCCAAGGGTTACTCCATGATTGAGACCATCGGGGAGGTTTTCGGCAAGTGTCCGATCAGGAAGCACACCGGATTTGCCTGAAAGGGATACTCCATGATCTGGGGCCATGTGGGAGGGGTCAGAGGGGATGAAATTCAAACTCGGAACCCGGTGATGCCGACGAGTATGAGCAGGTGGATCGGCCTGTAGCTATGTCGTAAGACTTTACTGGCGATCGACGGATAGGAAATCGGCGGCTGAGAGTGCAAAAATAGGCTACGAAGTGAAATTACGGTCCAGTAATTTCAAATAGTTGCGATATGCGCCATCCGCAATAGTCTCGCAAAATTCAAATATTAGCTTAGTCAGACCCCGTTTGGATTTGTAAGAGATCAAATAAAAGGTTTGCGGATGGGATTTTCCCTTTTAATGGGTGACCCCTTTGGCTTCACTTCTTCTGGAGTCATCGGAACTGATCCCCCTTCCGATGACTCCCGCATGGTCTCGATCATCACAACGATTTCATGTGTGTGTTTATCAGTCAGAAGTTCCAATTTGATCTGTCTAAACCCTCGGTTTGGGCTGTATGGATGGCCGGGTTGTATGCGAGAAAGCGTCCGCCATGTATTAGCCCCTGCGATGGCCTTGGGCCGAATAGAGTTTTTCCCAGGTATTTCACGCCTCAGGGGTCAAGGTTTGCTCCCAGTGGTTTGGGTCGCCGTTTTGATACACAAAACGTAAATCGTTGCGTTGGAAGTATCCGCTGAACTGTTCATGCATTTTGCCTCCCATCCTACAGGAATACCGTTGAGCATGATTGGGGCCGACATCCTCAGGTAGTAGTCACCATTGCAGAAAGCTCCACCCGAAACGACCAGGTCATACGCCCCTGAGACTCCATTGGAGTCGCAGTTGACGTAAGCAGCTGATGAGGCGCCCCGTACGTATACATTTCCCGTTGTAGTGAAGAAGGTTGAGACGTTGCTGGTCGGACCCGTGGCTCCTTGCGGGCCCGTTGCTCCTGTAGCTCCTTGTGGACCCGTGTTGCCTTGCGCGCCCTGCGGACCTGTCACGCCTGTCGCGCCTTGTGAGCCCTGAGGACCTTGAGCTCCCCGGGGCCCTTGCGGACCGGTATTGCCCGTCACGCTCCACATCGCATACGGAGCGATACACAACTCATTCCGTGGATCGTAGACGTGTCCATTTGCTGAGACTTGCACCCATAACTGTTTATTAAAGTCCGACTCGATAAGCGGAGTACTGCTCCCCAAGTTTGTCGTTATAAGACGTGTGGAACTATTTGCCGATATTCCTTTTGTCTCGTGCCATAGTTCGTTTCCACCGCTGGAGGCGTCGTAGAGGGCGAAGGTAACCTGAACGGTTTCCGTTGTTATCGAATTGGTCAGCGCCGCGTTAAGCTGTTTCTGATATGGGATTTGGTTTACTACCGGTTCCGCCCATACGATAGCGGCAAAAAAAATAACGATGAGACCTAATGATTGTAACCCTTTCTTCACTGTATCCCTCCTGTTTTTCTCTAGAAACTTAGTGCAATGACACTTCTATCGGGAATAGGATTTACCCCTGCAATCCTTCCCACCGCATATCGAAAATCTTACACTCCGCTGGCAATTAGAATTTTGCCGCTCAATAATTTTTGATTTAAGTCAGGTTGGTCTGAAACCAATATCGTCCCAATAACCAAAATACTTTAATACCTTGAGTCAATTGCAAAGGATTCTCCAAAGAGATTGATACTTGAGCCGTACTCAGCAGGCAATTGCTCAGTTAGAGACGGCAGAGCGTTTCGTGATTGTGATAAATCGGGTCGGCATCTTAAATCGGGTCTTAAATCGGGAATTCATTAAATCGGGTCCGACCAAGACAAGTGGTTGCATCTGTTGTATAAAATTCCGATTTCGCGCATTCTACATGGCTTAAAATGCTGTTTTTGCCATCGAAAAGACAAGTTTAAGGTGGTATGTCCTCCTGCGACCTCCCGAGCACACACCACATTTCAAGTGGTGCGCTGTGACATTTCTCGATACCGAGGTCGGCACACAACAGGCGCCGTGAGATTCGTCTTGGATATCCCCGCATCGGCGCGATTTTGGGAAACAAGGCGATCAAAACTTTTGCTCCAGGGAAGACACGGAAAAAGCGGAAGTCATCAGGGGCCTATTTGAATGGTGCCTATACGATGGGCAGCGCTTTAGCGGTGATCTGGGCTATATTCCGCTCCCGCCCAACATTGTCGCTAAGGCGGCCGCCTTGCCGAAATAACCCCATAGCATCCCGGTCTCGCTTGCCCCGGTTCCATCCTCTGTCTTTACTCATCTGTTTTTTGCCTCTTCTATTTCCGTTTCTACTGCCGCTTCTGGTTGCCGTTTCTATTGCCGTTTGGCAGGGTGAGATCCATTCGTGTATTAAAATAATTGGGCGATCCAGGAGTTGCAAAACTGTTTCTTCTTCATTTGCTTTCATAAATGGGCATTGCATGGGGCACAATTTTAACTGCTAATGAAATCAATGCATTGCAAAATCTCCCCCTGTATTTGCCCTGTATTTGCAGGAGACGAACCCCGAAGGAATCGAAATCTCAAAATTGTTTTACACTATGTAAAAAGAGCTGACACTTCATCGCCTCGGTCCGAATTGAACCAAGAGCCATCAGCCACGATTTATTGAACACAACGAGCTATTATCCAATTGAATCATTAATGTCGATTGTGGCATGCTGGTTGCCACTACACTCAGAGGCCGAAAATACCCCACTCGGCCTTTGCCTGTTTTCGAAAAGATTCCAAGAGGTGAACGAACACCCGGGAGGTTTCCCCCAATGAGTGGTCCACGGCAGGTTTACGAGTTCTTGAAGGCTTCGTCCATAGCGCATGCGCGATGGGATTACGAGGTGTCCATGTCCATCATCAGGAACCGCAAGAAACTTCTGATCTTGCTTCTGATGCTTGCGCCCATTCTGTTTGTGTCTCTTCTTGAGGCCGCCCCGCTGCTGGGCGGCAAGGAGGCTTACGCTCCATCGTTCTATTCTCCGATGATCTTTTTGATATCGATGGCTATAGGCCTTGCCGCAGGACTCATAACAGGGTGTATCGGAGCGGGCGGAGGGTTCATCGTCACCCCCGCCCTCATGGCGGCCGGTGTGAAGGGTATCCTGGCGGTCGGGACCGACCTTTTTCACATTTTTGCCAAGGCCATCATGGGTACCACCGTACACAAGAAGCTCGGTAACGTCTCATGGAAACTTGCCATAGCATTTCTGCTCGGTTCCGGGGGCGGCACCTTCGTCGGGGGGGCAATTAACAGGGTGCTCTATAACACAGATCCCCTGTTGAGCGAGGGCTTCATCAGCCTCATTTATGCAATTTTGCTGGGTTTTCTCGGTTTTTACGCTCTCTTCGATTTTCTGAAATCCAGGAAAGGTCCTGCGGCGGCGGCAAGCTCTCACGGTTCGGCCCGTTCCGGCGTCCCCAATCTCGCCGTCAAACTTCAATCCGTGAATATTCCACCTATGATCAACTTCGATGAGGATTTTGTACCGGGCGGCAAAAAGATCTCCTGGGTGATCATCGCGGCAGGCGGCGCCGTTGTAGGCATTCTTGCCTCCATCATGGGGGTGGGTGGCGGTTTCGTTACATTTCCCATGTTTGTTTATGTCTTCGGTGTTTCCTCCATGACTACCGTTGGCACCGACATTCTTCAGATCATCTTCACGGCGGGTCTGGCGTCTATCGCCCAATACGCCATCTATGGATATGTATTTTACTCTCTGGCGATGGGAATGCTGATCGGGTCGCTTTTGGGCATCCAGATCGGGGCGCTTACCACCAAAGTGGTCAGGGGCATTCACATCCGGGGCTTTTATGCGGTTTCGATTCTGGCCGGGTTCGTAAACCGGGCTGCTACGCTGCCCCGAAAAATGGTTGAACTCGAACTGATCAGCGTCCCCAAATCCATAACGGCCGACATCGAGTTCGTGGGCAATATTCTTTTCTGGGTTGTCGTAGGCGTCTTTGCGCTTTGGATGTTTGCGAAATTCTTCGGTAATCTGGGTGTGCTGAGAGAAGAGACGAAGGTCCCGGAAATTTCCGTTAAGCAGGTTGCCCGGAGCAGGCATGCAGAGGAGAAAATATGCTGATCAGACATAAAAAGGCGCTTAGTTTTGGTCTGTTGCTTGCCCTATCTTTCTTGGGAATTCTGGCCCTGATTTTTTCTCCTGTGTTCGGACAGGGCAAGAACGGCCTGGAGTACTCGGATGAGCTTTTCAATAAACTGGCCAAAGGGTCCTCTTATTTCATTCCGAAACTTACCGCCGACCTGAAGGAAGTTGAAAAAGAAGAACTTGCGGTCAATGTCAAAATGGAAAATGCCGATCAGGCGGCCAAAGCGGCAAAGGTTGTTGTCAGGGGGGCCCCCGATACGACATTGCAGGGCGACCGGCTCATCATAAAGGGCAATCTTGCAAAATTGCTCGGCACCGTTCTTGAAGACTCGACGTCAATGTATTTCAACAGAGGCGGTGAAGTCAGGGAAAGATATGGAATGGACGCAAGAGAGGTGATGACGACCTGGTGGAGTGTACTGAACCGTTGCGCCAAAGAACTTATGAAGAGCAAAAAAACCCGGCAGTCCAACGTGGTCCTGGAAGTGACGAAAAAAGGCGTGGAACCGGCATACAATTTCTACGGGATCGAGCCGCAGCGTGTTGCTGACAAGGCCGTCATCGTGCTGGGTTTGCTTGTCTTTTATGTGCTCTATACTATGTGGTGGGGCTTCGGGATTTTCTGCCTGTTTGACGGCCTGGGTCTGAGCATGAAAAAGGCCAGGGTGAAGCAGGAAGTATAGGGCTGTCCAGGTCGGGCGCGATTGTCTCTCCCCGGGAGACTTTTTGGAGGATAGAATGAAAATACTTGTTCCGGTCGATGGTTCCGCGCATTCCGTTAAGGCCCTGGAAGTTGCCGCCGATATAGCGTGTGCCGGACAGGCAGAAATCTATGTGATCAGCGTGACAGCTTCGATTGGTGGTCTGGAGGACCATGAAATCTCGCCGCACAGGCGTGAGCGGCATGAGGAAATTCTTCAGGAACGCTCCGATGCTGCCATCAAAACCGCGCGGGAAGTCCTTGGATCACGGAATCTTGACGTCAAGTTCTCACAAATATCGACGGCCGTTTCCGTTCCTGACGCCATCCTTGATTTCGCCGAGGCCGAGAAGGTAGACCTCATAGTCATAGGAAGCCGCGGACTGAGTGTTTCATCCAGGTTCAAGATGGGCAGCATCGCCAACCAGGTCGTTAAATATAGTCCATGTTCCGTGTACCTGGTGAAAATTCCGGCGGTGCGGGGGTGACTCCAATTCCGGCATGAGGACTCCGCTGGCGCCTGATCCTGCTCGAGGTGAATAAACGCCGATGAAAACAACTTTTACCATACTGATAGCGGACAAAAACAAAAACGTGAGGCAGTTTCTTCGCCGTGAACTTTCGGCTGAGGGCTATGAGGTTGCGGTCGCCGAAGACGTCGAACGCATTCTTGCCGAAACAGAGCGCGAAGATGGGGTGGATTTGCTCATATTCGACCTCGAAATGCCGGATGCCGACAGCTCGAAAATTTTTGAGAAAGCCCGGGAACGCCGGCGCCCTTTGCCCATTATAGTCCATACTTTCCTCACGGAGGAATCCGAACGCAGGGACTGGGGCAAGGGTGAAATCTATATTGAAAAGAGCGGCAATATCGACCACCTCAAGGCGGCGGTCGCCGATATGCTGAAAAAATTCTACCCGGACCGTGCTCTTCATGCCGCACAGGCTGACTCGGCGGCCATCTAGATTGTCTTCATGCGACGCAATTCCGGGGAATGCTCGGGGCGGGCCGTGCGCCTGATGGACCCGGGCGGCCCGAGGCTTCAGGGCAAAGGGAACGTATCAGAAATTGCTTTATTATTGCACGCTTATTGGGGATAATAACCTGTACGGAAGTTATCGGACCCGCCGGATATGCCGCCGGGTTTTGGGAGGGCGTGCAGGTGGAACCTTTGAGAGTTCTGATTGTTGACGATGAGGTGGAGTTCCTGGAGACGCTGGTCAAAAGACTCCGGAAAAGAAAACTGGACGTCTATAGCGCTACGAGCGGAGAAGCGGCCCTGTCTCTATTGAAGGAAACTCCGGTCGATATCGTCGTTCTCGACGTAAAAATGCCCGGCATGAGCGGGCTGGAGACCCTGCGTGCAATTAAGAAAGACAATGGCCTGCTGGAAGTAATCATGCTGACCGGTCATGCCAGCACGGAAGTGGCTATCGAAGGAATGGAGATGGGCGCCTTCGATTATCTTATGAAGCCGACCGACATCGACGAGCTGGTGTATAAGATACAGGACGCATATGAAAGAAAGATGCTCAATGAGAAAACCGGGCTCTCCAAGACCCGAAGCTTGTACGGTTGACGAACGCTTCAAACGCTGATCTGGCGTATGTCTTTAATCAGGAAATACTTTCGAAAACTTGGATTGGGAAAAACTGAGGAGACCCTCGCCTCGTCGAGTGCCGAGACACTCCGTACGGCATTCCAAACCAGGTACCATAACTTCAAGCTGCTGCTGAGCGCCAATAACAAAGTCCTTCAGATCATGTCCGAACTCGAGGTTGCCCAACAGGGAGATTCTCCGTTTGGAATGTCTTTTATCCGGGCTCACTGCACCGCTGCTTCCGTCAGCGTCTTTCGGATTGTGCAGTGCATGGAAAAACTGGCCCCGCAAAAATACACCGACCTCTATGAGAGCTTCAGGTCGATTCAGGGCCGGATTGCCGAAATTTTATCCGAAAAAAAGGAACCGCCCCCCGGTCCGCTGATAATTTCTCTCCGGCACGTGGACAAGTCGAGCTCGGATGAGGTAGGAAACAAAATGGCGAACCTGGGCGAAATCCGCAATCGCCTGGGTATCAGGGTCCCGAACGGGTTCGTAATCTCGTCCGGAGCATTTCGCCGGTTTATGGGCACGGGGGAGATCCAGGCCGAGATAGACCGTCTCGTGCAGTCCTCTCCTGCGGAAGAAATGGACCAGTTGTTTTCGCTGAGCGCGCGACTCCAGCGGCAAATCATCGGCGCTGCTGTCCCGGCAGACCTTTCGGAAGCCATTTTGAGCGCATACGCCGAACTTGAAAAAGAAGAAGGGCAGGCCGGGGTAAAAGTTTCGCTTCGCAGCAGCGCTCTCGGCGAAGACTCCGGGCAAACCTCCTTCGCGGGTCAGTATCGCTCGGAATTGAACGTGAGCGTCGAAAACATCATACAGGCCTACAAGGAAACAGCGGCAAGCAAGTACAGCCTCCAGGCCATCATTTATCGGTTGAACAGGGGAATCCGCGACGAAGACATCGACATGTGCGTTGGGTGCATGTCCATGGTAAACGCAGTCTCCGGCGGGGTGATATATTCGCGAAATCCCCTGGACGTCCGCGATGAGCGCGTCTTTATTCATTCCGTCTTCGGGTTGCCGAAATCGGTTGTGGACGGGATCGTTTCACCCGATCTCTTTGTGGTCTCAAGGGACCATCCGCCTCGAATCGTGGAAAGACGCATCGCTGAAAAACGGCAGAGGTTTGTCTGTTACCCGGACGAAGGGGTGTGCAGGACGGAAACTGCCCGTGATGAGGCCCTGCGGCCCTCCATTTCCGACCAGACCGCGTTGGAGTTGGCGCGCGTCGCCCTTCGGATCGAAGATCACTACGGGACTGCCCAGGATATTGAATGGGCTTTCGATGATAAAGGTCAAATAACGGTGCTTCAGTGCCGGCCCCTGAGGCAAAGGAACGCAATTGCCGATCCGGGGCTGGGACGCGATATTCCCGCTTGCGAGACAATCGTTTCGGGAGGTGTAACCGCAAGTCCGGGGGCTGCGTTCGGCCCCGTTTACGTGGTCAGGAAAGAAAGCGAGACCCTTCTTTTTCCCAGGGGAGCAGTGCTGGTTGTCAGGCAGGCGCTGCCCAGGTGGGCAGCCTTGCTCGGCCGGGCCTCCGCGCTTATCGCCGAACAGGGGTCCGTGGCCGGGCATCTGGCCAATGTGGCCCGGGAATTCGGCGTGCCGGCTATAGTGGGAATGGCGGGCGCAACGGATCTGCTTGAAAACGCTCGCTCCGTCACCGTCGATGCGGACGGCCGCAGGGTGTGCAGGGGAAAGATTGAAGCCCTGTTCCGAAATCGGCCGGCGCCGGGAAGTCTTATGGATGGTTCCGTCGTCCTGGATATTTTGAAGAGGGTGTCCGAATATATAATTCCTCTTCACCTGCTGGATCCGGGCGCATCGGATTTCAGAGCTTCACAGTGCCGGACTTTTCACGATATATGCAGGTTCTGCCATGAAAAATCCGTTATGGAGATGTTCAGCTTCGGAAAAGATCACCATTTTTCCGAGAGGGCAAGCAAGCAGTTGGTATGCCGTATCCCCATGCAGTGGTGGATTCTCAACCTCGATGACGGATTCAGGGAGGATGTGCCGGGTAAATTCGTAGACCTGGACAATATAGTATCGATACCCATGCTTGCACTATGGGAAGGAATTGTCGCCGTGCCATGGGAAGGACCGCCGCCGGTGGATTCGAGGGGGTTCATGTCGATCCTGCTTGAAGCCAGCGCCAATCCGGCGCTCGACCCTTCGATGCCTTCTCCATATGCGGAACGTAACTACTTCATGATATCGAAAAATTTCTGCAGCCTCAACTCCCGGTTTGGCTTTCATTTTTTAGGTATCGAGGCGCTGGTCGGTGAGAGGGCAAACGAGAACTACATCAGTTTCGCTTTTAAAGGCGGGGCTGCCGACCATGCCAGGTGTGTGCGCCGCGCAGGCTTTATCGGGAGTATTCTGGAAGAATTCGAATTTCGAAGCGAAATCAGGGACGATAGCGTGATGGCGCGCCTGGAGGGCTACGACGAAGAGGTGATGAAGGAAAAACTCAAAGTCCTGGGATATCTGATCATCCATACTCGCCAACTCGATATGGTCATGTTTAACGATGCTTCGTGTCAGCAACACCGAAGCAAACTGCTTTCCGATATTTTCTCTATGGTCGTGCCGTAGTTCTCAAGGACCCTGCTTACTCCCGGACGAAACACGGCGCATTGCTCGACGGCGATGAACCCAGCCCTCTTCGGCACAAGTGCCGGGCTAACTCAAAGGAAACCAGATGAACAGTTCAGCGCGTGACAAAATACTCGTGGCATGCGACGGGTCCGAACATTCCCTCCAGATTATCAGGTATATTTCTTCGGTCATTGATCCCAAGAGGTTCGAGATTGTCCTGTTTCACGTCTTCATAAGGGTCCCGGAATCATTCATCGACCTGGAACAAAAAATGGCCGCTTATCACTACAGGATTGTGAGCGTGGATGCCTGGGAGAAAAGACAGGATGTGTCCATTCGGGAGTTTATGGAAGAAGCGAAACGGATTTTGCTCGAAGCCGGGTTTCCCGATGAGGCGATAACGACAACAATTAATGAAAGAAGGGTAGGGATAGCCCGCGATATCAGCGCCGAAGCAGCAAACGGCTACAAGGCGATTGTGGTGGGACGCAAAGGGCTGAGCGATCTCAAGGATTTTATGCTCGGCTCTGTCGCTACCAATATAATCGGGCTCGTATCGATACCCATCTGGGTAGCCGCCGTATCACGGCAGCGGCTATCGAAGATCCTCGTGTGCCTGGATAATTCGGACGGGGCCATGATAGCCTTGAGGCATCTTGCCTATGTCCTGGACACCTCGAAAGGTTGCGAAATAACGCTATTTTATGCCGTAAGAGAGTTTTACGGCTTCAGGAAATTCGTCCGGGAGGTCTTTTCTTCAGAGGGGGATAAAACAGCGATTGAAAATATCGAACGGGAACTGAAGCAGGCATCCAAGCTCCTGGAACCATCGTTTGATTCGGCCAGGGCCTCTCTGACTGCCGGCGGGGTTGACCCGGCCCGGATTCACCAGAAAATAGTATCGGGTGCGAACAACGTCGCCCATGCCATAATCGAAGAGGCGGAAAAGGGCGATTACGACACGATCGTCCTTGGAAGAAGGGGCCTTTCCAAGGTCGAGGAATTCGTGATGGGCCGGGTTAGCAACAGGGTTATCCATATGGCGAAAGACAGAACTGTCTGGGTAGTCAACTGACCGGATTTAAAAGATCTTCGCTGCCGGGGAGATGTCTTGCCAGAAGGGCCAGGTAATCCCGCACGGTGGGCAGGGTTGGGGCAAAAAAATGAGAGCCGAGTTCGCGATAAAGGCCCTCGGTTGGAAACGGCAACCTGAATAAAGTAATAGTCTCCTCAGAGGTGTCGTACAAGACGGCGTTTGCCGCGGGTACCCCGTCCCGATAGGGGCCGCCCACGCTTCCCGCTTTAACCCAGTATTTTGAATGAGAATTCAGCCGGACTGTGAGCTTGCGCCCGGCGGGTGGTTTATGGATCTTGACGCGCTTCGGCATCGACTGGGCAGCGCCGCCGGGCAGCTCATAGACTGCTGGAATATGGTCGTGGCCGCTGAAAATGATCTGTTTGGGGTAGGCGCTCCATGCCTCGATGCATGACTTGAGAACGGGTTTGGTGAGGTAGCCGAAACACTCTATCGTGGGAGGATTTCCCTCGGCCGGAAGGTGAAAGGGGCTGTGGTGGACGATGATGAACTGGTCTTTCTCGATGGTTAACGGCAGGTTCAGCAAGTAATCGATAGAGCCCGGGATTGTTGAAAGCAGCCCCGCATTATAGGCCGAGGCCTGTATGCGATCCAAATTCCGGGGCAAATCGGCAAAAAGTCCCGCCACCAGGAGATCGTGGTTTCCCGCAACGGTTGAAAAGCCGTGTGTTTTCACGCGGGTCAATGTGCGGTCTCCGAAAGGAAGCCAGCCAACCAGGTCCCCCAGGCAGTAAATCCGGTCGGCCTTGATGCTCTGAGAGTGTTTGAGGCATGCATCCAGAGCGTATTCATTGCCGTGAATGTCTCCAAAGAAGTATATTCTCATTGCTCCTCCTGTCGCTCCGCACAAAGGTATATCGGAATGAGGCGTGAGTCAACGAACCTGACCCGGGCCGGCTCGCCGCTCGTTCGAATCGATTTTGCGCTCATATGCCTCGTCACGTCAAAAAATACCAATGTGAATCGATATGAAACGTTACTGTTGACTTATTCCCCGGATGTTGGTTTTAATATTTATGTTCCATATGAGTCGATATGATAATCAAACTTAATGCCGCATACTGCTCATTCCCGCTCAAATCTAAACGGCTCGTTGCATAATTACCTGACTGAATTCTCATCCGGGTCCGGATCCTCGGAGGCGCTTCGCCATGTGGCGCCTCCGAAAATTTATATGCGATGATTTGCGGAACGATAGAGAACCATTATGTTCAGTCTTTCGGCTGGACAGACTTGACGGTAGTCCACTTTGAAGAGCGGATGACTTGAAATGTTTCTTGCCGGTTGGCTCAAGGATTTGAGTTTCCTCGATTTTCCGGAAAGTGGCGGGTCCCCTGAAATCTACCGCCTTCTCCGCAGGCGAATTATCGTTCTGATGCTCGTAGTCACGGTTGTGCCGCTTTTTTCAATGGCTCTCATAAATCTGCATCAGTACCGGAAAACGCTCGGCGAGGAAATCGTCAAGCCGCAACTCGTACTGGTGAACAAGAGCAAGCACTCCATAGAGCTGTTTCTTGCCGAAAGGCTTTCCGCCCTTAGCTTTATCGCGTCTGAGCATTCTTTTGACGAACTTGCCGACGAGCGAAACCTCAACCGTATCTTTCACGTGATGGAACAGGAGTTCGGCGGATTTGTGGATCTTGGTCTGATAGATGCCGACGGCCTGCATGTGAGCTATGTGGGGCCTTATGAACTCAAGGGCCGCAACTATGCCGGACAGCCTTGGTTCCATGAGGTTCGGACACGGGGCACATACGTCAGCGATGTCTTCATGGGTTTTCGCAGGTTCCCGCATATCGTCATGGCGGTGCAGCGCGGAATCGAAGGCGGAAAATCCTGGGTGCTGAGGGCCACAATCGACACCCGGATGATAAATGAACTTATTGCGTCGATGGGGCTGGACGCCGGCAGCGACGGGTTCCTGGCAAACAGGGACGGCGCGCTTCAGACCGCGACAAGGCATTATGGGGGGGTCCTGGATCATTTTTCGCTGGAGCTTCCCCCTTTCGCGAGCGAGGCGAACTTCATAGAGACCACGGACACACTGGGCCGCGAGATCCTGATGGTGTATTCCTATTTCCAGACCGCGCCTTTTGTGCTCGTGCTCATTAAGCCAAGAGGCGAACTTTTCAAATCCTGGTACACGCTAAAGAACAGCATGCTCTACGTTTTCCTGGCAGGCGTGCTGATAATTCTGGTTGTTGTGTTCAAGCTGACGGACTTTCTGGTGAGAAGGCTCCGGGAAAGCGAAGAACGGCGCGAGGCAGCCTTTCGGGAGATCGAACACAGCCACAAACTTTCCTCGATCGGCAGACTTGCGGCAGGTGTGGCTCATGAGGTGAATAATCCCATGGCGATCATAAACGAAAAGGCGGGCCTGATGAAGGATCTGATCGAGTTGGGGGGAGAGTTTGAGAACAGGAGTAAATTTCTTGCCCTGACCCAGGCAATAATGGATTCAGTAGAGCGTTGCCGCTCGATTACCCATCGGCTGCTCGGGTTCGCTCGCCGCATGGAACCTAATATCGAAGACCTGGATATCAATGAGGTGATCCGGGAAACCGTGGGTTTTGTGGAAAAAGAGGCGCGATACCGCAATTTCGATCTTCAACTGAAACTGGGGGATGGTCTTCCCGCAGTTGCATCGGATCGGGGGCAGCTTCAGCAGGTGTTTTTAAACCTGCTGAGCAATGCCTTTGCCGCCGTGGGAGACGGCGGCGCCGTCACCGTTTGTACCCGCGATCCGGGCGATGGGGCCGTTTGGGTTTCAGTGGAAGATAATGGCTGCGGGATGTCTGATGAGACTTTAAATCGCGTTTTCGAACCTTTTTTTTCGACCAAAAAGAAGGGACAGGGAACGGGGCTGGGTTTGTTCATCACTTACGGGATCATCAAGAGGCTTGGCGGCCGTATCGACGCCAGGAGCAGGGTAGGAGAGGGCACCGTTATGACCGTTCAGTTGCCCGCAAAGTCGGGGGACGCACAAAAGGCAGCCGGTAATGGAAGACATTAAAGTTCTCCTGGTCGATGATGAAGAGGAATTTGCATCCGCGCTTGCCGAAAGGCTCAACCTTCGGGGGATCCGCACTTTGACGGCCTTCGGGGGTGAAGAAGCCCTGCAAATGATGGAGACGGATACTCCGAGGGTGGTCCTGCTGGACATAATGATGCCCGGCCTTGGCGGTAAGGAAATTTTCGACCGCATCAGGCTGAAGCACCCGGATATTTCAGTCATATTTCTGAGTGGACAGGATGCGCCGGAGGTCGGCCCGGAATACGGGAACTGTCTCATAAAGCCGGTCAGGATCGATGAGTTGATCCGGAAGATCAGGTCCGTTTCTGAAAAAACCTGATTTGGCCGGCAATTCTTTGGTCATGTGCCGGACCTTTATCTTCCGGACGTGGCACGGGAACTCTTTTTATGCTTCGTAAGATTTTTCCGTTTATCGACTGGCTGAAGATTTCAACGCTCTCGTCTCTCAAACTGGACCTCGTGTCCGGTGTGACCGTCGCCCTTGTTTTGATCCCGCAATCGATGGCTTATGCGCAGCTTGCCGGAATGCCCGTGCACTATGGACTTTATGCCTCTTTTCTTCCCCCGATGATCGGCGCCTTGTTCGGATCGAGCCGTCAGCTCGCAACAGGTCCGGTGGCCATCGTATCCCTTATGACCTCAGCGGCGCTGTCGCCATATGCGACGGCGGGAAGCGAGGGTTTTATAGCTTACGCGGTCCTGCTCGCGCTCATCGTCGGAATTTTCCAGCTCGCGCTGGGAATTCTTAGGCTCGGACTGGTCGTCAATTTTCTTTCTCATCCGGTGGTGAACGGATTCACCAACGCCGGCGCAATAATTATCGCGACATCCCAGCTCTCCAAGATGTTCAACGTTAACGTGGACGATGCCCCGCATCACTATGAGACCGTATACCGGGTCATCAAGGCCGCCATGGTCTATACGCACTGGGAGACCCTCGCGCTTGGGCTGGGCGCTTTTGCGATCATGTACGGGCTGAGGCGTATCAACAGCCGCATTCCTTATGTGCTTGTCGCAGTGGCTGTCACCACTTTGATCTCCTGGGCGACGGGATATGAAAACAACGTTCGTGTCCCGGTTGAGATGATTGCCTCGCAGCAATGCCGGGACTTCATCGCCCAGTTCAACGCGGCCGAAAAGGAGTCTGGTGAATTGGCGCAAACCCGCGCGAAGCTTACTCCAAGGCTGGCGGCCGCCGAGCAAAAATATGGCGTCCAATCTGAGAAGGCCCTCGAAATAAGGCATGAAAGCGAGATGGCGGAAGCCAGGATCGCCGAACTCAAGAATACGATGCAGCAGGCGCGCTCGGAGATAAGATGTTATCTGTTCACGGCTGCGACGGACGGCCAAGGCAAAAAGATCTATCTTCCCGTTGACAAATCCGGCGGCGCCGAAACGGCAAAAGGGGAAGGGTCGCTCTGGAGGCTCAAGATCGGCAACTCCACCCTCAACGAGAAGGCGATCGTGCTCATGGGCGGAGGGAGCGTAGTCGGGGAGGTCCCCCGCGGAATACCGAGTTTTGAGGTCCCCGGGTTCGATCTGAATATCCTGCTCAAGCTGCTCCCCATAGCGGTCATTATTTCCCTTCTCGGATTCATGGAAGCAATATCGATTGCCAAGGCCATGGCCGCGAAAACCGGCCAGAGGCTCGACCCGAATCAGGAACTCATCGGTCAGGGCCTTGCCAATATCATAGGGGCGTTCGGAAAGAGTTTCGCTGTATCGGGTTCCTTCTCCAGGTCGGCCGTAAACATCCAGGCGGGTGCTGTAACCGGATTCTCGAGTGTATTTACGAGCATAACCGTCGCCATAGTGCTGCTCTTTTTTACCCCGTTGCTCTACTACCTGCCCCAGTCGGTGCTGGCCGCCGTCATAATGATGGCTGTCATAGGCCTGATAAATGTCTCCGGCTTCGTTCATGCCTGGAAGGCCCAATGGTACGACGGGGTGTTCTCCATAATTACTTTTCTGGCAACCCTTTTCACGGCCCCCCACCTCGACAGGGGGATCATGATCGGAGTATTGCTCTCACTCGGGATGTTTCTCTACAAGAGCATGCGTCCGAAGGTGACCACGCTTTCGATGTATGCGGACCGCTCCTTTCAGAGCGCGCGTGACCACGGTCTGAAAGAGTGCAGGCATATTGCGATGATCCGCTTCGATGGACCCCTGTTTTACGCCAATGCGACCTACCTGGAAGAGAAGGTCTCGGAACGGATTCGAACGATGCCGGAGCTGAAACACATCCTGGTCGTCTGCAACGGCATAAACGATATGGACGCCTCGGGGGAGGAAATGCTCTCACTCATCGTGGATAGGGTGAGGAGCGCCGGCTATGGAATATCCCTGGCCGGCCTGAACGAGAATGTTCTCTCGGTCATGAAGCGCACGCACCTGTTTGAAAAAATCGGCCAGGAGAATATTTACTCGACAATCCACCTCGCCGTTGAGAACATACACTCCAGCAGACAGGCCGCATGCCTGGAGACCTGTCCGCTCCTTTCCGTGCACTTTATCAACGATGCGCCGCCTATTGAAAAGAAGGAATAATAAATCATGCCGGTCATCAATATATTTTGCGGTTCTTATTGCGGGGCTGAGAAAGTCGTGCGCGGCGTTATGGAAAAAACGAATTTCAACTGTCTGGACGACGCCGCCATGGTGAGCGCGACGGGCAAACGGTTCAATATCGAAGAGAACAGGATATGGAAAGCCCTGAGAGGGAAAACCTCCGTTTTCAATAAGTTCACCCATGATAGGGAACGCAGCCTGGCCTGCTTCAGACAGGTCCTCGCGGATCTTCTCGGGCAGGACGATTTCCTGCTGTTCGGGCTCTCAAGTCTTATGGTTCCGAGAACGATATCCCACGTGCTAAACGTCTGCATGATCGCCGATATCGGGTATCGTTCGAATCTTGCCTGCCGCGTGGAGAAAATTTCGCAAAAGGATGCGGTCAAAAAGATCCATAAAGATGATGAATCCGTGGTTCTCATGGTCGAAGACCTGTTCGGCCGCAAAGACCCCTGGGCGGCCGAACTCTACGATATCGTCATTCCGATGGATAAAACAGCTCAAGAGGATGCCGTTAGGCTGATATGCGATCATCTCAGGAGAAGCGTTCTCATGGTTTCGAAGGATTCTCTCAGAGCCGTGGCTGATTTTGCGCTTGCCAGCGAGGTCAATCTCAGGCTGGTTGAGCAGGGCCATGATGTATCCGTTCGGGCAAAAGACGGCCTGGTCGTCATGGAGATAAATAAACACGTGATGATGCTCGCCTCGCTTGAAGATGAACTGAAAAAGCTCGCGTCGGCGATTCCGGGAGTGAAAGGGGCGGAGACAAAGGTGGGGCCCGGGTACTATCAGAGCGACGTCTATCGAAAGTTTGACTTCGAGGTTCCCTTGCCCTCCAAGGTGCTGTTGGTGGACGACGAAAGAGACTTTGTCGAGGCCCTTTCAGAACGTCTCCAGATGAGGGACTACTCTTCGGCCGCGGTTTACGGTGGTGAAGAGGCCCTCTCGATCATTGAGGAAGATGAGCCCGATGTCATGATCCTGGATCTCAAGATGCCGGGCATAGACGGTCTTGAAGTTTTGCGCCGCGTAAAGGAAAAGCACCCGAATGTCGAGGTGATCGTGCTTACCGGTCATGGCTCCGAGGAGGCGGCCGGGCTTTGCATGGAACTCGGGGCATGCGCCTACCTGGAAAAGCCGGTGGACATAGACAAACTCACGAAGGCAATCCAGGAGGTCCGCAGAAAAATCAGGGAATCAAAAGAGAGTGCGACAACCTGATCGAAGTTCCACAGGGGGGATTTGAGTGGAAGCAAACGAACTTGTTTTTTTCGGCGAAATAGCCGCCAGCGTAACCCATGAGATTAAAAACGTCCTGGCTGTTATAAACGAATCAAACGGTCTCATGGCGGACTTTCTTGAAATGCTGAAGGATACCCCTCTTGCGTACCGTGAAAAATTCCAGCGCTCGGTTAAAAAAATTGACGAGCAGGTCCGCAGAGGTGTCGAGATCACTACCTGCTTTAACCGTTTTGCGCACAGCGTCGACGCTCCCTGTGTCAACGTCGATTTAAACGAAATCGTTGCAGGGACGGTTTCGCTTGCGGCTCGCTTCACCAGGCTTCGCGAGGTGAAACTCAAAGCCTCTGTTTGTGATAAGCCTATAATGCTTTTTACGAATGCGTACCGGGTCCGGATGGCTTTGACCAGGGTAATCAAGGCCGTATCAAGCTGCATGAGCGGCGGAAGCTCGATCCTTTTGTCGCCGAAACCGGATCTCGATCCTCCTGCGCTGAATTTTCATTTCGAGGGTGAACCCGGCCCCAAAATGCTGCAACAAGCCGTTGCGGAGTCCGGCGAATGGCTTGAATTCGAGGAACTGTCATCCATTTTGAACATACGCTGCGAATGGCAGGCACCGGGAGAGGGATTCGACCTGTTCTTTCTCGGTGCGAAGGCTTAACGGCGGACTTCCGAATTTGCCGTTTCAGTGGCATGGTGTTTCTGACTTTCTAAAGGTCTGCTCGAAAATGGGAACTGATATTCTCATCGTGGATGACGAGGTGGATTTCGCCGAAACTTTCGCGGAACGGCTTCGGTTGCGCGGATTCAGCGTCTCTGCGGCCTACAGCGGCGAGCAGGCGCTGCGTATGGTGGAAGATAGCGAAGTGGGAGTCATGGTGCTTGATCTCAAAATGCCCGGGATTGACGGCCTGGAGGTTTTGCGCCGGGTCAAAAAGAGCCGGCCCGAAGTCGCAGTGATAATACTGTCGGGCCACGGGTCCGAATTGGATGAAGCCTATGGCCGCAGCCTTGGCGCGTTCGAATTTCTGAGAAAGCCCGCCGATATCGGCGATGTTGTGGAAGCCGTCAGAAGGGCAGGGAGGCTGCGGGCAGGGGCGGGGCCTTTTAGCGATTTATGCAGGGAATAAAAGAAAAACACTATTATGCTTCTTTGACCAGGAAGATGACGATAACCTTGATCCTGGTCTCTTTTGCACCGCTGATCCTGATTGCGAGTCTCATGAGCTATTATTTCGAGACCTCCTATCGGGAAAAGGTGATGGAACACCTGCGCGAACTGGTGGAGAAGCACCAGCAAAACATAAATTCCTTCCTCGACGAGAAGCTCTCTTACATAAAAGTCCTGGCCGATTCCTACACTTACGATCAACTGACCAATGAAGCCTTCCTGGAAAACAAGCTGGCAATTCTTCAAAACGCCTATTCGGGTGTGTTCGTCGACCTTGGCGTAGTCAACGGCGCGGGCAGGCAGATATCGTATGCGGGAAATCTAAAGCTGCTCGGGGCCGAGTATTCGAATGCGCTATGGTTCCAACAAGCCATAAAAAAAGATTACTATCTGTCCGACGTTTTTCAGGGGCTTCGCCGCACGCCTCATTTTATCGTTTCCGTAAAGAAGAGAAGCGGTGACACCGAGTGGCTTTTGAGGGCGACGATAGATTTCGAGGCTTTCAACTCGCTGGTTGAACGAATTCGCATCGGCGATACCGGAACGGCCCTGATCGTGAATAGCGCCGGCGATTATCAGACTCACCCGTGGGCCGAACGGGCGCCCGATATGGCGGGGTTGTTGAGATTGACTCCGTGGGCCGGAATAGGTGCGCGGGCGGGAAGCGTTGAACCTGTCGCGTCCGGGGCTATGTCCGTCAAGATGATCTCCTACGGCGGCAATGTGGTGTCTGGAATGATGAAGGACCGGAACAGGAGCACCGTATTCGTTCTCATGCCGCTCAAATCGGGCGAGTGGACGCTGGCTTACCGGCAGGATGCGGACGATGCGTTCTCGGAGATCAGGCGGGCAAGATCTCTTGCTCTGACCATCTTCTTTTCGGGCTGCCTGCTGATTGTTTTGGTTGTGCTTTATCTTTCGCGAAACGTGGTTCGGAGGATAGAGAGGTCCGACCGGGAAAGGGAAATCATGAACGAACAGGTGATTGAGGCCGGAAAGCTGGCCTCCATCGGTGAACTGGCTGCCGGAATAGCCCATGAGATAAACAACCCCGTGGCCATTATGGTTGAGGAAGCCGGGTGGATGGAGGACCTGCTCGAAGAAGAAGAGCTCAAAGACAGCCAAAACATGGATGAATTCAGGCGCTCGCTCAAACAGATCGAGATCCAGGGAGTTCGGTGCAAAGAGATAACGCATAAGCTCCTCAGCTTTGCCCGCAAAACAGACCCCATTCAGCATGAAATTCAGGTGAACGACACGATCGAGGAGATACTTGGAATTTGCCATCAGCGGTCGAAATTCAGCAATGTGCGCATACAGACCGAACTTGATGATGATCTGCCGCTCGTTTCAGCCTCACCCTCGGAATTGCAGCAGGTTTTTTTGAACCTGATCAATAATGCAATCGATGCAATGGGCTCGGGTGGAGGGTTGCTCGAAATCCGGAGCAGGCAGGAGGGGAACCACGTCGTTGTTGACGTTGCCGACACCGGGCATGGAATCTCGGACAGCGTCATGTCGCGTATGTTCGAACCCTTTTATACGACCAAGCCCGTCGGCAAGGGCACTGGACTCGGATTGTCGATCTGTTACGGCATAATTAAAAAACTTGGGGGAAATCTGACGGTTGACAGCTCGGTCGGTCTTGGCACTACTTTCCATGTCCATATCCCAATCCATGCCAAAGCCGGCTGATCCGGGGAAAGACGAGTGGAAACCCGCTCTTACGGGCGGCAATTAAGGTGTAGCCGCCGGATGGATGCAATATGTCCGTTGAAGACGCTGTTAAATCGGAAAATGAGCAGAGCGGGAAAACCAGACTCTTGCTGGTCGATGATGAGGAGGGCTATTTATCGGTGCTTGCCAAAAGGCTCTCCAGGCGTAATTTCGTGGTTAAAACCGCTCTGTCCGGAACTGAAGCCATTCGAATCCTGCGCGCGGAATCCTTTGACGTTGCGGTGCTGGACCTCAAGATGGAAGATATGGACGGCATCGAGGTATTGAAAGTCTTCAAGGCAATGGCGCCGGAAATGCCCGTTATCATCCTCACCGGCCATGGATCGGAAACCGCCGCCCGTGAAGGGATGGAACTCGGTGCTGCTGATTACCTCCTGAAGCCCTGCGATATCTCCGAACTTGTCGAACACATCAAGAAAGCTTGCGCCTCAGACCTCTAAAGGTTTATAAGCCCATCTCAGGCCATGCTCCTATGGTAAAAACGGCCTGAAAAGCTTGAAAGGAAGGTGGCCTGGGATGGGTGCCACGGTTTTGCTCCAACAACTTATAAACGGCGTTTCGCTGGGGAGCCTCTACGCCCTTATTGCTATCGGATACACGATGGTCTACGGGATACTGCGGCTCATCAATTTCGCCCACGGCGATCTTTTGATGGTCTCTGCCTATGCCGCAATATATGGAATCGCTCTTTTTTCGCTTCCCTGGTTTTTGGCTTTTCCGCTGGCAATCATCACAACCGGGGGATTGGGAATTCTGCTGGACCGCGCCGCCTACAAGCCCCTGAGGGAGGCCCCGCGTATTTCATTGCTGATATCTGCCATCGGCGCTTCCTTCCTCATGGAAAACCTTGCCCTCGTGATTTTTGGCGGCGTGCCGAAACCTTTTCCAAGGCCTGATTTTTTCAACCATGTGGTCCGGGCCGGCAGCCTCCACATCCAGGTGCTCACGATATACTCTCCGCTCATAACGCTGGCGCTAGTTCTGGGCATGCTCTATATCGTTTTCCAAACGAGGGTTGGCAAGGCCATGCGCGCGGCATCGTGGGACTTCGAAGCCACCCGGCTCATGGGGATTAACCTGGACAGCATCATTGCCCTGACATTCCTCCTTGGATCGAGCCTCGCCGCCGCCGGAGGGATAATGTGGGCTATGAAATATCCGCAGATAAATCCGCTGATGGGCGTAATACCAGGTCTCAAAGCTTTCATAGCAGCCGTTCTTGGCGGGATCGGCAACATCGCCGGAGCCGTTATCGGGGGCTTTTTACTTGGACTTTTCGAAATTCTGATCGTGGCCTTTTTGCCCGGCTTGGCGGATTACAGGGATGCTTTCGCCTTTTTGCTTCTAATCGGTATTCTGCTTTTCAGACCTACTGGAATTATGGGTGAGCCTTCAACTCACTGACCCATGGATAGGGCATGAGCGCCAAGTCTAAACTCTTTCTCAATGTCGCCTCTCTTGCAGCCCTTTTCGGCGTTCTCTATCTGTTCAGCCGCTACGGCTCCGGCTATCAGATCAGAATATTGAACAACATCGCAATATTCATAACTCTGGCGGTCAGCTATAACCTGGTAAACGGGGTCTGCGGCCTTCTTCACCTGGGCCCTAACGGTTTTATAGCCATAGGGGCCTACACTTCGGCCCTGCTGTCGATGACCCCCGCGGAAAAGGAGCTGAACTTTATCCTCGGTCACCTGATCTGGCCGATAAGCGTGCTTCATGTCCCCTTCTTCGTCGCTCTCGTTGCGGCCGGGACCGTGGCGGCCCTGTTCGCCTTCATTATCAGCTTTCCGGTGCTGCGCGTGAGGGGTGATTACCTGGCGATCGTTACCTTAGGGTTCGGAGAGGTGGTCCGCGTGCTCTGCAACGCAGGTCAAAGCGTCACCAACGGCCCGCTTGGACTAAAAGGTCTGTACCCTTATACGAACCTGTGGTGGTCCTGGGGTGTCGCCGCTCTGGCCGTGATCGTCATTCAAAGGCTTATCGGCAGTAATTACGGTTTGGCCATGAAGGCTATCCGGGAAGACGAAACTGCGGCAATGGCGATGGGAGTCAATCCGTCACGACGGCTTATGCTGGCTTTCATGGTCAGCGCCTTTTTCTCCGGAGTCGCGGGCGGGTTGCTTGCACACCTGATAACGACGATTTCACCCGGCGTTTTCACATTTGTCCTCACGTTCAATCTGCTCATCATGATAGTCGTGGGGGGACTCGGGAGCACAACGGGGGCCATAATCGGGGCGGTGCTCTTTACGTGGGGCGGGGAAGCGCTCAGGATCGTCGAACAGCCCATGGACATAGGCATCTTCACGATTCCGGGCATCCCCGGAATGCGAATGGTTATCTTCAGCCTTGTTCTCATGCTCGTAATCCTGTTCGCAAGAAATGGAATCATGGGGCGGGGAGAACTCAGTTGGGATTTTTGGGTCTCTAAATTCGCCCGGTTAAAAAGGACCGACACACCGCTATGAGCTCGTTCTTCAGAATGCGCCGCGTGACAAAAGAATTCGGAGGGCTTAAAGCGGTAAGCGACTTCTCCGTCACAGTTGAAAAAGGTGAGCTGGTTGGGCTCATCGGTCCGAACGGAGCAGGGAAGACCACGGTTTTCAACATGATAACCGGCAGGCTCAGACCCACCACGGGTGATATAATCTGGAAAGGGAAAAATATCACCAGGCTTCCCTCTTACCTGATCTCGGCCGGAGGCATTGCGCGCACCTTCCAGAACATAAAGCTCTTCGGCGATATGAGCGTTCTTGAAAACATTATGGTCTCCTTTCACTCTTCGATCGATTCCTGTTTCTTGTCCGCGATGATTGGGCTGCCCAAGCACGGCAGGGAGGAGAAAAGAATACGGGAGCAATCCTTTGCCCACCTGGAAGAAGCCGGGCTGGAACACCTCAGGTTTGAAAAGGCCCAGAACCTTCCTTACGGTCTGCAGCGAAAACTCGAAATTGCAAGGGCGCTTGCCACCGGGCCGGATTTGCTCCTGCTGGACGAACCCGCCGCCGGGATGAACCCGATGGAAAAAATCGAGCTTGCCGCATATGTAGCCCTGATGCGCGAACGACGTGGAATGGCGATTGTTTTGATAGAACACGATATGAAGTTCGTAATGAATATATGCGAACGAATCAAGGTCATGGACTATGGCCTGTCGATAGCCGAAGGGTCGCCCGAAGAGATCAGGAGCAACCCCGACGTTATCAGGGCTTATCTCGGAGATACAGGTGATACTTCAGGCTGAGAACCTCCAGGTCTATTACGGCGGAATACATGCCCTGAAAGGGGTCAGCCTCAAAATCGACGAGGGCCGGATAGTGTCCCTGATCGGGGCCAATGGCGCGGGTAAGACCACTACTTTCAAGGTTATCGTCGGACTTGTCAGACCTAGATCCGGCTCAGTGTCTTTCCTGGGGGAGGATCTGACCCGCCTTGGCACCCACGCCGTCATTCAGCGGGGCATTGCGGTCAGTCCCGAGGGCAGGCGGGTTTTCGGTAATATGACTGTGATGGAAAACCTGGAACTTGGCGCATATAACCGGTCTTTCAGTGAGTTCGAAAAGGGCGCCGAATATGTGTTTTCGATTTTTCCCCGGCTTGCCGAGAGGCGAACGCAGTTGGCCGGCACATTAAGCGGTGGAGAGCAGCAAATGCTCGCCTTCGGCCGTGCCCTTATGAGCAGACCCAGACTGGTGCTTCTCGACGAGCCGTCGCTTGGGCTTGCGCCGCTGATGGTGGACGAGGTCTTCAAGGCTATAAAGAAGGTCAACGAAGAAGGGGCGACAATCCTTTTGATCGAGCAGAACGCGGTGGCGGCCCTCAAAATAGCCGATTACGCGTACGTATTGGAGACCGGCGTGGTTGTGCTGGAAGGCCCCGGCAGGCAACTTCTCGAAGATGAAGGGGTCAGAAAAGCCTATCTTGGTGAATAGATGGAAGGGAGATCGCGGGTCAGACTGCGTACGGACGTGACTAGGAGAGATCGTTCGGTTTGCCCGGGTCCTCGATCCGAGTTTTTTTGCGCGGAAGAGTTGCCACATCGATCCAGTACTCCAAGAGCGTCCTGAAGCACGAAATTATATCATCGAAGGTGGCTTGTTTGGTGATATAGGAATTTGCCCCCAGATCATAGCAAACTTTAACATCCTCCAATTCTCTGGAGGTCGTGAGAATTATGACTGGGACGGCCCGAAAGCGAGGGTCCGTTTTCAGGATCTCCAGCACCTTGCGGCCGTGCATCCTGGGCATGTTGAGGTCCAGCAGGATGAGATCGGGAAAAGGACAGGATTCGACGTCCATAAGGCGGTGGCTGCGGTCCAGGTAATC